>Ga0182024_10000212_pt1 | contig 140466 bp, 129 predicted proteins | sample P32metaG_FD_120480 | JGI IMG/M metagenome (GOLD analysis project Ga0182024, IMG submission 120480) | Permafrost microbial communities from Stordalen Mire, Sweden - P3-2 metaG (Illumina Assembly) | ecosystem: Environmental > Terrestrial > Soil > Wetlands > Permafrost | place: Sweden: Stordalen... | reverse complement strand
TAGGCCAGCAGGATTTCGGTTTCGCTGATGCCGCCCGGATAGAGGATGATCTCGCCCGGCGCCGGATAGCTGGTGTGGTTCTCGTATTTGAGCCCGAGGTCGAGGTCGCCGAGCGGAATCCAGCAGGCTTCGCCGCTCCAGCGCACGTGAATGATGCGCTCCTTGTAGGGCAGCATGCTGCGGAACTTGGCGCAGGTCGCCGGCGCGCGCTCGGATTCAAAACGCGCCACGAACTCGAACTGACCGGCCTTGATGCGGATGCGTTCCATGATCTGCTCCCAGAAAAGATCGGCTCCCAGAAAAAACCCGACTAGCCCAGATTGACGAGCACATCGAGCAGGACGCGGGCGGCGAGATCGGCGTCCTGCGCCGTGACGGTTTCGAGCGGACTGTGGCTGATGCCGCCGTTGCCGCAGCGCACGAACAGCATGCCGAGGTCGGTCACGCCGGCGAACATCTCGGCGTCATGACCGGCGCCGCTGGCGAGATGAAACGGCGCGACGCCGATGCGGGCGATGGCCTGCGCCAGGGCGCTCTGCATGCGGGGCGCGCACGGCACCGCGGGGTAGCGCATGATTTCCGTCACCTCGGCGGTCACGCCGCGCCGCTCGGCAATGCTCGCGATCGCGGCGCGGATATCCGCGATCGCGGCGTCGCGCTCCCCATCATCGCCGGCGCGCACGTCGAGCGAGAGCTCGCAGCGCGCCGGAATGACGTTGATCGCGCCCTGCGGCACGGCGACCTGGCCCACGGTGCCGACGAGGTCCGTATCTGTGGTGCAGCGCCGCTCGACCGCAAGGATGATTTCCGCCGCGGCGGCCGCGGCGTCGTGGCGAACCGGCATCGGCACGGTGCCGGCATGACCGGCGACGCCGCGAACCGTGATGCGAAAGCGCGCCGAGCCGGCAATGGCGGTGACGACCCCGAGCGGCAGGCCGTGTTGCAGCAGGACGGGGCCCTGCTCGATGTGGACTTCGAGATAGCCGTGCAGCGTCTGCGGAGGGCGCGCCAGCCGCCGGATCGCCGCAAGATCGACGCCCGCCTCGGCCATGACCTGGGCCAGGCTGACGCCATCGGCATCGCGCCGTTGCACCGCGGTCTCGTCGAAGCGGCCGGCTACGGTGCTGCTGCCCAGATAAGGCGCCGAAAAGCGCACCCCTTCTTCCTCGGCAAAGCCGATGACGTCGAGGTGAAAGGGCAATCGCCGGCCGGTTTGATGCAAATGCTCGGTGACGACGAGCGCGGTCAGGATGCCGAGGCGGCCATCGAAGCAGCCGGCGTCGACCACCGTGTCGTAGTGCGAAGCGAGGATCACGGTTTTCGCCCCGACCGCGGCGCTGGCGTAGCGGCCGGTGACGTTGCCGACGGCATCGATGTCGGCCTGCAATCCGGCCGACTTCATCCACTCGCGCAGTTGCGCCGCGGCGGCTTTGTGCGCCGGCGAGAAATACGTGCACGTCAGCGCGTCAGGCGTCTCCGAAAATTGCGCCAGCTTGTGCGCCATATCGAGGATTTTTGCGCCGAATTGTCCCGCGGGCGCCGCTGTGGCGGTCCCGCTGCGAGGTACCTCGTTCGACATGCGTTGGCTGACTGAATTCCGAGACGTGGAGGTGAGCACCGATGCGCACAGAGAGGAGCCGCGCGCCGCGCACCGAATGAATGGCAATGCCGGATTGCAGCTATGGCAGAAAGTCGCGCCGCGATAAATGACAAATACGCCCGGTCATGTACGCCAGGTCACGGCGCCGGCGCTATCGGGCCGGATGCGTTGTTGGTGAGGACTTACTCTGCCGCTTGCTGCTGCCGATGCAACAAAGGCAGAACTTGCGCGCGCTCGCCGGCGGTCGCGACCACCGCATGACCCTCCGGCACGCACACCCAGTTCTTGTGATCCTGATCCAGCGGTTCGGAAACGATCACGATGCGGCCTTCCGATTCCCGGTAATAGAGCGTGTTGGCCCGATCGTTCACCGCGTAGCGGAACGCATAGAGATCCCGTCCGTTCGAGAGCGCCGCGGTGAAGCGGAGGCGATCCCCCGGCCGGCTGCGGTTGACGAGGTCGGTGAGGCTCGCGAGCGTCTTCTCCACCGCCGCCACCGGATTGGCCATGCCGGCGCCCATGATGGCAAGGAACATCGCTTCCGAATCGGTGGTGCCGACGCGCGCCGGGTAGAGTTCGTCCGGGATGAGCGCCTCGACATCGCGGCGATGGCGGTTCCAGCTGCCGACCGAGCCGTTGTGCATGAACAGCCATCTGCCGCAGGCGAACGGATGGCAATTCGGCCGGGTGACCGGCGTGCCGGTCGCGGCGCGGACATGGGCGAAGAACAGATGGGAGCGCAGATGCCGGCACAGATAACGCAGGTTCTCATCCGACCACGCCGGCCTGATCTCGCGGTACAGGCCCGGCTCCGGGTGCTCACCGTACCAGCCAAGCCCGAAGCCATCCCCATTGACGCTCGCCGTCGCCTCAAGCGCCTGAACGCTCTGCGAAATCAGGGAATGCGCCGGCTCGGTGACGTAGTGCTCCAGCGCGGTCGTTTCTCCGCGATAGGCGATCCAGCGGCACATGGCATTGCCTCAGCGGTGCGTTGCCTCAGCGGTCAAGCCACCAGCGTGGCCTCTCGAATCCATCGAGACACCTTATAGAGGGCAATATCGGCCCCTTCATGTTCATTTTCACTAAAAATCCGCAGCTGAGCGTCGGCCGAGGTGCCCTCCGCGACCAGCGCCCGGCACCGTGCCATCTCCTCGGCGCAGGCCGGCGCGTCGGGATTGACCGCAACGAGCCGCAACACCCGCTCCAGCATCTCGCCGACGGCCACCCCGCCCGCTCGCGTCACGAACGTGCCCTCCACCCCGTAACGCTGAGCGCGCCACTTGTTCTCGACCGCAATGGACCGGTCGACGACATCGAGCCCGGCATTGTGCTCGGGATCGGCGTACAGGTAGCGGACGAGCTCGCGGTACAGCGTCGCGATGGCGATCGTATCGTCGAGGTGCGTGCAGCAGTCCGGGGCGCGCAATTCAAGAGTTGGATACTTCGCCGAAGGCCGGATCGCCCACCACAGGTGACTCGCATCCTGCATCGCGCCGGAGCGCACCATGGCGGCGACATAAGCCTCATAATCCGCGTTGCCGCGAAACAACTCCGGCAGCCCGGTGCGCGGCAGCTCGTCGTAGGCGGCGAGACGATATCCCTTCAGCCCGGTCGCGCGACCTTGCCAGAACGGCGACGACGCCGACAGCGCGATGAAGAGCGGCAGATACGGCAGCATCCGGGTCATCACATCGACGCGGCGCGACGGATCCGGGAACTCGACATGCACGTGCATCCCGCACAGCATGTTGCGCTGGCCGATCATCTGCAGGACATCCATGACCTGCGTGTAGCGGTCCTTCGGGCTCTGCACGGCGTCTCGCCACGAGGCGAGCGGATGGGTCCCGCACGCCAGGATGGCGAGGCCGTGCTCGGCGGCCGCGGCAGCCGCACTCTGCCGCAGCCGGTGCAGCTCGATCCTGGCCTCGGCGGCGCCGGCATGCGGCTCGGTCGCGACCTCGATCTGGGCCTGCAGGAATTCGCGTCCGATATGCCCCGCCACGCCGAAATCGGCGCGCTGAAAAAGCGCCTCGGGTGTCCGCGACGGCACCTGCAGCGTTTGCGCGTCGGCGAGGAAGTATTCCTCCTCGATGCCGAATCGAAACAGACCATCGAGCGCGAAGACGGCGGCGCGTTGCCCGGCAGGCGGCAGCGTGCGGAGGCGGAAACGTCGCTCGTATGGGTCGAACCGCAATTCCATCGGTCTCAATCCTCTCTGCATAAACATTGCAGAAACGCAGTCCACCGACAGTTCGAACGCCTTTCAGAAGGGCCCCCGCCGCCCGCTATAACGCCTGTGCGGCATCGGGGTTCCCGGGGCGACAGCCGCGGGACTTCCGCGAATCATGCGCGCCCGGTATTGCGCCTAGTATCAGCCTGCAGGGCTGATCGGCGGCGAATGTCTTGACCAATATCTTGGCCAATGTCTTGGGGACAGAGGGGAATCGTTTGTGGACGAAACAACGGCCGCAATGGCATAGATACCGCCGACGTCGAAACAGGCCGCGAATCGCACCTGTCGCCCCGGGGCACGTCTGGCAATGAAGGTCTCGGTCGTCATCCCCGTCTACAACGGCCACAAATACCTTCGCGAAGCGATCGACAGCGTCCTCGAGCAAACATACCGCGACGTCGAGATCATCGTCGTCAACGACGGCTCGACTGACGATGGCAAAAGCCGCGCCATCGCCCGCCGATACGGCTCGGCCATCCGCTACATCGAACAACCGAACAAGGGCGTCGCCGGCGCGCTCAATACCGGCATTGCGGCCATGAGCGGCGATTTTTTCTGCTGGCTCAGTCATGACGATGTCTATCGGCCGAACAAGGTCGAGCGACAGGTGGATTTCTTCAACCGGCTTCGGCGCGACGATGTCATCCTGTTCGCCAACTACGCGCTGATCGACCAAGGCGACCGCATCACCGCGCAAGTCGCCATGGAGCAGGTGATCGGCGACAAGCCGCAGCTCGCTTTGCTGCGCGGCTGCATCAACGGCTGCACGATTTTCGTGCCGAAGAAAGTCTTCGACCAGGTCGGGCCGTTCGACGAGGCGCTTCGCTACACGCAGGACTACGACATGTGGAAGCGGATGTCCGCCGCACATTCGTTCGTTCTGATGCCGGAAACGCTGGTCGATCTCCGGCTGCATGAGGAGCAGGGTTCGCGCCATCCCGGCGCGACTGGCGAGGCGAACCGGCTGTGGATCGACCTGGTCGACAGCACTTCGCTTGCCGACCGCGCCGCGATTGCCGGCAGCTCGTTGCGCTTCTTCCAGAGCCAGGCGGAGTTCCTGGCGGCCACTCCTTACGATATCGCCGCCGCGCATGCCTTCAAGCGCGCCGCCGATTGCATGGCCGCGACCAAGGTCAGCGTCGTCATCCCCTGCTTCGACGAAATCGCCGAGACGCAGCGCGCCGTCCGCAGCGTGTTGGCGCAGACCCATCCCAACCTCGAAGTGATCGTGGTCGATGACGGCTCGACCGCCGACACGACGGCGCTCGACGCCCTTGCCACCGTCGACGCGCGTGTACGGATCCTGCGCAAGCCCAACGGCGGCCCTGCTTCGGCGCGTAATCTCGGCATGCGCGCGGCGAGCGGCGAATATATCGCATTCCTCGACAGTGACGACACCTGGATGCCGGACAAGCTCGCGGTGCAGATCTGGCAGATGCAGGAAGCCGGATGCTTGTTCTCCCACACGTCCTACTATCTCGTTCATCCGCGCAGAAATCTGGGAGTTGCCACGCGCCCAACCGGCAAGCTGACGGGCGCCGTCTATCCCGGGATCATCGGGATGTGTCCGATCCATACTTCGACCGTGGCGATGCACCGCAGACTCATCGACGAAGGCCATCTGTTCCCCGAACAGTTCAGGATCGGCGAGGATTGCCTGCTTTGGATCGACATCGCCAGGCGCTATCGCCTGCTGGGGATCGACATTGCGATGACCACCGTCGAGTGGTCCGACTCGACCGCAGCCATCAGCTTATCGCGCTCGGTCGAGGGCACCGCGAACATTCGTGACGCCTTGTCTGCGTCGCAACTGCACGCGGAGCATGTCGCCGAGATCGGGGAATTGTCCGGCGCGCTGCGCTTCCTCGAGAAAGCCCAGGCGCAGCGACGAAATAGCGGGATCGAACCGGATCTCAACGTCGATCTGATGACGGCGGCGTTCGATGGGTCCGTCACCTGCGGCGCCGCGGCGGCCACATCCGCAACCGACGCCGGGGCGCTCCCCTCTTCAGCCGACAGCATGCGCTCGCGGCTCAACGAGCGCGTCCCGATCCTGAAACGACGATCGATGGCGCAGATCAAGCGACTGGCGCGGAGCACATTGCCGCGGCCGGTCATCGAATCGCTGAAGGCCGTGGCCGCTCGCGATTACCAAAACGCCACCGCCATGACCCTGTCGTGGATCAGGAACGGGAGAACCGGCAAGCCGATTGCGTTGCAGGATTGTTTCGCCGAGGCCGACCGGCTGCGGGCGGCAGGCCAACGCGCCGAGTTCGAAGTGGCGCGTGACGACATTCTCAAGCGCTTTGCCCGAAGCGCGGACGCGTGGCTCGGCGCCGCCATTCGCGCCAGCGAAGACGGCCGCAATGACCTGGCGCTGCCCTGGCTGGAAAAGACAGTCCAGCTCGGCGACACTGCGATGGCCCGGGTCTATCTCGGACAGGTATGGCGCGAGCTCGGCGACTACGCAAAATCCGAGAGCCATTACCGCGCCGCGCTGTTGCTCGACCCGACCGAGCCGCAGGCGCATGTCGGACTGGCCATCGCGCTCGGCACTCGCGGCGCCTTTACCGCGGCCATCGACAGCGTCCGCAAGGCCGCCGCGTGCGGGCTTGATGCCAATTACAGCAAATTTGCACTGGCTGGCGCGCTCGTCGGTACCGGGCGGCTCGATGAAGCCGACGCGATCTTCGCCCAGAACATCCCGATCGTATTGCCGCCGCCGCTCAAGACCGACACCCGCATCCTGCGGTTCGCCAGCGCCTATCGCCAGATCATGAAGACGGCGCGCACGCACTCGCCGGTGGAGCGCCCGCTTCACGTTACACAAGGCGGCGGCGTTGTCTATTTTCTGTGCTGCGACGGCGTCTATTTCGAACGTTTCGCCGAGGCCGCGGTCAATGCCGGCGCGCAGAACGGCGGCGTCGATGCCATCGTCCACATTCATCTGGTGAACCGGCTGGCGTCGGCGGCGGCGATCATCGCGCGCCTGCGCGGTCGCCTGCCGCCGGACCGTCTGCGCATCAGCGAAGAGACGGTTGATTTGGCGGCGCTGAGCGACGCCGAGCGGCGTACCTATTACGCGTGCCGGCGCTTCCACGTGCTGCCGGAGCTCATTGCGGCTTACGCGCGGCCGATTTTGTGCGCCGATGTCGACCAGCTCATCATGGCATCCGTTCAACCGCTGCTCGCCGAAATGAACGGCTACGACGTCGGCCTGCTGCACGATCCGCTGAATGCTCTCAACCTCATGTCCTACTTCTCGGCCACCGCGGCGTTCTTCGCGCCGACCGCGGCGGCGCTCGCTTTCGCCGACAAGGTCCGGCGCTACATCGACTACTTCCTGACCGCCGAGCGCAGCCCGCTCTGGCACCTGGATCAGGCCGCGCTGGCGGCGACCTATCTGAACGATCCGGCAGCCGTGCGGCTTCGGCGTTTCCCGTTCTCGATCGTGCATTCGCGTCCGGCCGGCGACGACCAGGTTGGCGACGCCGTCTTCTGGTCGATTACCTATTCGGTCGGGCAGAACGCCGAAAAGCTCAAGTCCTCGCGGTTTCGCCAATATGCATGACAAGATCGACGGGCTGGAGACGCGAGATGCCGCGCAGGCAGTTCGGCCGCGCATCGCCGTCGTCTCGACCACGATTCCACCGGGCGCTTCCGGGCAGGCCCGCGTGCTTGGTCACCTGCTGGGATTTCCGCCCGCGGAGAATTGCCTGCTGCTGGCGGACCAGTCGCCGTTTCCGGGCGGCGCGGTTCCCGACGCCATGGCGGCAAACTATGCAATCCTCAAATCGCGGCGCGCCTATTTGACCGGGGACGGCTGGCTGCCGCGGCGCATGCCGCGCCTCAATGCGCTCGCCGGCATGCTTGGCTCCATTTTCCATCGCGCCCGCGAGATCGATCGCCATGTCCGATCCTTCGGCGCGTCGGCGCTCGTCGTGTGCACGGCAAGCCCGTTCGATCTTCCCGCCGGCACGCTCGTCGCCCTGCGGCGCCGCCTTCGGCTGGTGACCTATCTGTTCGACGATCCGGTCTATCAGTGGCCGTCAGGACCGCTGCGAACCTTCGCGCGATTGTGGGAGCCGATCTGGAGCCGTGTCGCCGCGGCGGTCATCGTGCCGAATGAAGCGTTGGCGGAGGAGTACCGCCGCAGGCGCGCGCGGGCGCCCATCGTGGTGCGAAACCCGGTCCCGCCGCAGGCGTTTTCACCGCCAAACGCGGGCTGGCCGCCCAGTCCCGGACCATACACGATCGCCTACACTGGCTCCGTCTATCACGCGCAAGCGGATGCCTTCCTGAACCTTCTGGCGGCGCTACGGCAGGTCGAAGGCTGGTCGCTGCACATCTACACCAGCCAGAACGAGGCCGATCTCGGCGCACTGGGAATATCCGGGCCGAACGTCGTGCGCCACGATCATGTCGATCAGAGCGAGTCCTACCTGGTGCAGCGATCGGCCGATATTTTGTTCCTGCCGCTCGCCTTCCACTCGACCATTCAAGAGACGCTGCGGACATCCGCGCCGATGAAGATGGGGGAGTATCTCGCCAGCGGGCGCCCGATCCTGGTGCATGCGCCGTCCGATACCTTCGTGGCGCAACATCTTGCGCAAGCCGAGGCGGCTATTGTGGTCACCCATTGCGATTCCGGCGCGCTGGCCGCCGCACTGCGTGACGTGCCATCGAATTCGCCGCTGCGGCAACGCGTTTGCGCCAACGCGGCCCGGCTGGCGCAAGACTATGGCGTCGCACGCGCCCGGGAGGTGTTTTGGCAGGCGATCGGGCCGGTGGCGGACGAGCGCCGCCGAGGCGGCGGCCCGAGTTCCGGTTGAATTTCTTTTTCGCTCGCCATCGAATATGATAGCGACTCACGTGCCGGCCTTGTGCGCCGCGTCAGTTGCATCCGCTTACCATGTTGCTCGAAGCGTCGACCGCCACCGTCCGGGCGCGGCCCGTATCTTTGCATCGCGAGGGACCCGCATCTTTGCATGGAGAGGGATATGCCGGCGTCTTATGCGAGTTGCTGGTGGCTGCAGGACCACATCGAGTTTTCCTACGACGGCACCATTCACGCCTGCTGTTACGGCTACCCGAAAAGACGTCCGGACTCCTCGGGCCGGGGCTGGGACGAGGTCGGTCACATCTATCTTTGCGACGTCAAGGACAACAAGTTTCCTCATGAGGAAATCCGCAAGAACAAGCATCTCCTCCACGCGATGATCGCGCGGAATGATGCCGAGGCGGAGGTCTGCCTCGAATGTCCGGTGCTCAAAACGCAGGCGTGGCCAGAAACGAACTATCTGGTCAGCAAGATCAGCCTCAATACGTGGCTGCATTGCAATCTGAAGTGCCAGTATTGCTTTGTCGCGCAGCCCAACTTCAAGCCGCGGCGGATCGCGTATGACCTGCACGCCGTCATCGAAGACATGCTGACGGGCGGCCATCTCGATCCGAACGGACAGGTGACCTGGGGCGGCGGCGACATCAGCGCGCTGCCCGAATTCAATCGGGTCAGCAAACTGTTCATCGGCTACGGGGTCTTTCAGAACTTCAAGACCAGCGGCTTCAAGTTCCTGCGCGGCGTCGCAGGCGCGCTGCAGCAGAACTTGGGACTGGTCGAGGTCAGCGTCGACGCCGGCACGGCCGAGACCTACGCGCGGGTCAAGGGCAAGGATGCCTTCGACCGGGTGGTGTCCAATCTCGTCGAATATTCGAGATACGGCAAAATCCAGCTCAAATACATCGTCATGAAGGACAATCTGGAAGACAAGGATATCGACGGCTTTCTCAACCTGGCGCGCATGATCAATGTCGGCAGCGCCATGGTCACGCCGGAATGGGGCCAGTGCCACGACGGCGCCTTCGACGACGGACAGCTCGGCAGGATCGCGAGACTGATCGATTCCTTGAAAGCGTTCGTCCCGGAAGTGAGCCCCAGCACCGGAGACGATGGCGAGCGGCTGTTCCCCGGAATATGGCGCCGCCTTGAAGGACATCTGGCTGCCGTGCAGGCGGCATGAACCGCCCAAAAAAGCTCGGCGCCGGACGCGACCGGCGGCGCGCGGCGGGCTTCGCGACCGCCGCCGTGACGAGATGACGATGCTTCCAAAATTCGTCGAAACCAAGCATGTCGCACTGCTGCTTCTGCTGGCGACGGTCTATGCGGTTTCTTTCGTATTCGTCATCACGTACCCATTGAACATCGCGCGTTACGACGCTCCAAGCTATCTGGCGATGATGGAGGCCTTTGAATCGAACCTGATCCATGCGAGCGGCTACCCGTTCCTGGTCGGCGGCCTGATGCGCCTGTTCGTGCAGGTGCCGCCGCGCGGCGCCTACCCGGCGGACTTTCTCTTTGCGCTGCTGGTCGTTCAGCACCTGATCAACCTCGCCGCGCTCACCGTTTGCGCCGCGATCTGCCGGCAGTGCTTCGGGGTCCTGGCGGCGGCGGCGCTGATCGTGTTCTGGGGCTTGAGCAGCACCTTTCTCAGCGCCGTCTCGATCTCGCAGCCGGAATGGCTGCAAGCCGATCTGCTTGCCGTCGCGATGTTTCTCTGTTGCGGGGCATTCTTTTCGCCGCGATTGCCGGTGAAGGTGACGCTCTATGTCCTGGCAGCCGTGACGTTCACCTGTGCCTATCTGGTAAAGTTCAATTCGGCGCCGCTTGCGGCAGTGCTCGTGCTTCTGCTGGTTCTGGAATCGATGCCCCGGCTATGGCGACTGGCTGTCGCGGCCGGTTCCGGTCTCATCGCCGCCGCCATTGTCGCGGCCTACATCGCGTTTTTTCACTTCCCCTCGACCGGCGCGATCAGCCTGACATACGATCACAGCTGGCTATTGCTTACACGCCTTGCCGCGTTCGGCAACAACGCGCTGGACCGATCGACCGGCATCAACACGCTGCGATGGAAGGCGCTTAGCGCGAGCATTCCGCCCGATTACGACAAGGCCTCCGCGTATCGATCTATCCGCGATCTCGCGCCGCTGGCGACAGCGGAACCGTATCGCGTAAAATATGCGGCGATCATGGCCATGTCGGAGCCGCAGTTGCGCGCATTCGTGGCCGACAATCCCCTGCCCGCCAAGTTCAATCTCGGGCTTTCTACGGTGCCGCTCTACTACTATGTCGGACTGCCCGAGGCCGACGCGCTTGGCGTTCGGGTCTTTGGCGAATTCGTCTCAGCAAACCCCGGCTTGTTTCTGAGCGACACGGTCTCCCGGTTTCTCACCCAAAGCCCGGCATCGGGCGCCGGGCTCTGGGTGCCGACATATGCGGACCCCTTCGACCTCACATTCGGAAAGGTTCGGAGCAACGGGTTTCGTGAACTGGACGGGACGTTGCCCTGGAATGCGCGGCACTATTGGAGCCCGGAGCCGCTGCTGTGGGGTCCGGGGCTGCGATTGTTCGGCTGGCTGCGTTCCTTCGCGATATCGAAGGGCGTCGAGACCGCGTTGTACTGCGCCCTCCTGCTATGGCTGGTGTTTGGTTCCTCCGACACGGCTCGGAAGTTCGTGTTCGCGGTTGCGGTCGGCTTCGTGCTCTACGGGCTCGTGACCAGCGTTGTGGTCGGCCAATATCGGGACAAGGAGGCGGCCGGCATTTGGCCGCTGGCATCCTTCCTTTGGGCGGTCGCGGCCGCGGCAATCGTCCAGGGCGTTGCGCAGCTGCGGCATTGGCGCGCGCTGCTGTGGCCGCAGCCAACATCCCAAATCGAGCCGCTGTTGGTTGATCAGTTCGGCGCCGGACGCAGTCGAATGAGCGGGTTGGCGAACACCACGACGTCCGTCGGCTTGGGGGCATAGATGAACGCCTGAACGTTCTTGGCCCCGGGCGGGCTGCTGGCGCGGACGTCGGCCTGCTGGCTCTTCATGCCCGAAATCTCGTGGCCGACCGGGGCGACGATCGGGGTGCCCGCCGAATTGAGAAAACGCAGGGCCACGCTTGCGGCATCGGCGTGCTGGACGTCGACGGTAAAATCGACGTCGCATTGGGCGACCGGGCATGCCGCTTCGGCGTAGATGTCGCCCGGACCGTGCATCACCACGTTGCCGTCCTTGAGCTCATAGCCGGCTTTCAAATTTGCTTGCCAATGATCGGGCCGCAGCTCGACGACGTTTTGGGCGTTGGAACCCGTGGCGTTGTGGCGGTCGTGCGAATTCAGGTAGGTCAGCGTGCCCCAGAACGAGCCGCCGACCACGACAAGGGCGCCAACCAGCTTGAGCGCTGTGGCGACCGATGGTGACGTCATGAAAAATTTCCGACCTGCCGTCGAACCGGCCGACGCGGCGTGATCATGCGGCGTTCCTGATCACTGCCCAGGCGCTGCCTGCAGCTTACGCACGCGCGTCGCCGAGATGGTTTCGAGCGCGTTGTCGAGCTCGATCCGTTCGACGGCATATCCGACATCCCTGCCATAGAACACATGCGAGATGTTCGGAACGGGAACGACGATGTAGCGCCCCTCATATTCTCGCAAACCATGCTCGATTCGCGAGCGAACATACTCGAAATTAAACGGATTTTTCGGGTCGGTACCGGCGGTATCGCGCACCGCAACGCAGACTTGGCCGACCCGGCGCAGGCCCTCGCTGATCAGCGCCTTATGCCCGCCGTGAAAGGGTTGATAGCGGCCGATGAAGAGCGCGGTCGGCTTCTTGTGGTCGAACACCGGACGGATGAGCTGGCAGACCTGCTCGGCCCAGTATTCCGGCTCGCCCTCCGGCGAAACTTCGATATGATGACGCTCCGGAGCAACGAACATCTTGTTGGTGTCCGGATAACGGCCCTGCGCGATCCGATTGACCCAGACGATGACGGCGTCGCCGCCGGCCAGGAAGGCGTCCCGCGCCGCCGGCGTCGGACAGATGAAGTCGGCAATGGCGATGCCGCCGGTCTTGATGACCTGATCGCACAGCCAGCCCATGCGCTGCGCGTGCTCGACGCGATCCGATTCGCTGAAGCCCAGGTCCTTGCTGATATTGGCTCGCACGTCGTCGGCGTTGAACAGCACCGCGTTCAACCGCGCCGCCACGATCTGCGCCAGCGTAGTCTTACCGGCGCCCGGAAGGCCCATGATCAAAATCTTACGAATCATTTTACGCGAGGCTCCGGATGCCATTGAGAATCGCGCAACTTATATTTAATCGCATTTCCAGCGTCAAACCAATAGCCGCCGCGCCACGGTGCAACCGTACGGTGCCTGGCGCGCCACCGCCGATCGGGTCATGATCCTCTTCAACCGAGACCTGCTGTTCGTTCACAATCCCAAGACGGCGGGCACCTCGATGCTGCATTACCTTGGGGAAATCCTGCCGCCGCCTGTCCATCGGGCGGGCGTGAAGGAGATCGGCACCAATCATCCATCGCTGCCACAGGCGCTGGATTACGCCTGCGCGGTCGCCGACAGGCGGCCCGGCGATTTCGTGCGAATCATCGCCACGGTGCGCAACCCGTTCGACCGCGAAATATCGATGTACCGCTACTTCCATGACGTGCTCTGCCGGTCGCCGACCGTGAGCCGCGACCTCAACGACGCCGCGATCGAAGGCGCGGTCGGCATGGCCGGCCGGCTCGATTTCTCCGACTACCTGGCGTGGGTGTGGCGGCAATTCGGCACTTGCGACATCTGGCGGTCGCGCTGCTTTTACCGGACCGCGCAAGGCCGCGCCCCGGACAATCTGCGCGTCATCCGCACCGAGCACATCGAAGCCGATCTCGCCGCGGCGCTCGCCGGCATTGCCGGCCTCAAGAACGCGAGCTTCCCGCGGCTGAATGTTTCGGACCGCACGGCCGGCGAGCCGGGATTTACCGACCACACACGGTCTCTGGTGGCTCAATCGTATCGATGGATGGTCGAGGACGGAATTTATCCAATGGAGAGCAATCGCGCGGCCGCGCACTCTAGTCAATCCGCGAGGCGTGAAGCCAATGCCACAGCGCGGCGTCCGTCGCCACGATGGAGCGCACCGAAAAGCTGAGGCCGCACGATTGGCACAGACCGGCAATTTCCGGCAGCGTCCAGCTTACCGACGGTTCATAGACGCGCAGCTCGGCGTCCCTGCACGGCTCATGACCGAAAACCTCGAGAAATTGCACCAGCATGGCGCCGCCGACCTTGAGCTTCTTGCTGAGCGAGGAAAAGTAATCCGCGACCAGGTCGCGGGTCAGGTGCTGCATGGTGACGATCGAGAATACCAGATCGACCGCATCGTCCGGGATCGTCTCCTTGTAGCAATCGGCACGGACCGGCACAAAGTTGAAAACCGACTGTTGCGACAGATATGCGACGGCCTTGTCCAGAATGACGTCGCTCACGTCGATTCCAAACAGCCGGTGCACCAGGGGAGCGACATGCGCCGACTCGCGACCATAGCCACAGCCGATCACGACGACGTCCATGTCGGCAGACAACGGCAAGAATGATTTGATGAGCTCGACCTCGGCGGCCGGATGGACATCCGTCAGGCCTCGATAGCACGGATGCTTCTCGAAATAGCCTTCGCTCTGCAGCTCTTTCCAGAACTCGACGTTGCTGCGCATGCACGGCCTCGCTGACAACCGGCAAACCTCGCGCCTCACGCACGCTGAGGCGCGCTTGTACCACGCGAGCTTGTGCGCCTTGATGCCGATCCTATCGCGATTCGTTACGAAACGTCGATCACCGCCCGCAAATTCGTCTGTCCCAGAAAGACCTCGCGCGAAACCTCCACGACGTCGAATCGCAAGGCGTTTTCAATGCGATGGAAATAGCGGCGATGCACCAGTTCGCCCCGGCGATGAACCGCCAGGCTAAGGTAATAGCCGCCATAGCCGAGATTGACGGGAAGCCTGATGCGGACCTGGCGCCGCGTGCCCGGTTCGACCCTAAAGCTGCGTCCCGCATGGCTGGTGTTGGTGGCGTAGACAAGATCGCCGAACACATTGCGGAGGGCAACGAGCAGGCACAGCTCGGTTTCGTGGATCTGCGAGGCAAGCACAAAGCCTATTTCGAGCAGGTCGCCGCTGACGACCTGTTTGGCCGCAGGGGGAGCGATCGCGGCGCCGTCAACCGAAAGCTCGTCGATCGTGACCCGGCGATCGCCGAATTCCAGCGTCTGCGTCGGCGCAACGTCGCGGAAAGTCCTGCCCGAGCCGCTGTCGCTCCGCCCGCCGCCTTTGAAACGCTCGACGATGAAATCGTACAGTTCCAGATCGAGGCGGTTTCTGCTTTCGATCGTCCGGATCGTCGCGCTGTCGACGGATTGCGCTACGCCGCTGTCACCGGCGTTGAGCTTCGGCAGCGCGGCCGCAGGCTCACCGAGCAGGCGGCAAAGCCGCTGCGCGGTCTCGTCCAGGTCGGAAAAGATGCCGACGAGGTCGTAACGGGTCACGGCCTCCTTCGCCATCGGCAGCAGATCGTCGGGATCGGTCACCAGACCCAGCGCTTCCGCGAAATGCGCGGTGAGGAAATTATCAAGCGGCGCGACCAGGAACGGATGCTCGCTTTCCACAAATTCGGCAAAGCTCATCTGGCGCATGAGGTCCGCGGCCGGCCCGCGGCCAATCTCGCGCGAGTACCGATAAAGCGACCTCAGTCTGGACACCGGATCGCGAACGATCGTGAAGGTCCGCGTCGGCCATGGCGAGGCGACCAGGATCTGCCCCGCAAAATGGCCCGCGATCACGTCATAGCGGGAGAACAGCCGCACCGCACTGCCGGCCGCGACCGCCTGGAGGAACGGCGAAACCCGCCCGGCGCCGACCGCCTGTTGCAACAGCCGGTAGACGGATGTGCCTGCGCATTTCGGCAGGTGATCGAACAGAAGCTTTATCGCCGGCGGTCCTGTCACCGGCCCCGTCCCCTCATGTGTGGACTTCCTCGCGGATCTCGAGCGCGATCGAGTCCATCGGGATCGCGACCATCACGCCGTTGCGGAACGGCGAATGGACCTTGAAAAACACCGCGTCGTGCATGCGATGGTGCTGCACATGGGATTCCAGCGTTCCGGACGCGACGCCGGCGGTGATCGAATAATTCCCCGTCCTCAGGAACGGCAAGGCGAAAGTGAATTTCGCCTCGATGAGGCCGCCGTCACTGACACAGAGGCGGCTGTCGCGATAGCGAGCGTAGGTGTTGTCGCCGAACAGCTGCTGCCCGAGGCGGTCCTTGACCAGGAAACCGACGATCGGATTCTCGATCTCGGCGTTGGCGCGGGCGCGCACGATCACCTGCACCTCTTCGCCGCCCTGAATAAGGCCGAGATCGCCGCCCTTGGCGCGGCGCAGACTCACATTGGTGATGGTGGCGTTGCCGCTGCCGAAGCCGGCGGACTCCTCGTTGAACTCGAACACCTCAATGCTTTGGACCGGTTCGGGCTCCTCGGCGCGGCGCGGCGGCGGTTCCTTGCGGCTCGGCCCCGCCAGCCGCACGCTCGTTTCCGGCAGGCCGGTGGTCGTGGCGTAGATCGTGGCCAGGTAGGCTTCGCAGACCTCCTTGGCGGGGCCATAGCCGCGCACTGTGCCGCGATCGAGCCAGACCGCGTCCTGGCAGTGGCGCATCACCGCGCCGGTATCGTGGCTGCAAAACAGCAGCGTGCCGCGTTCGCGAAACTGGCGCAGCCAGCGCAGGCATTTCTGCTGAAAAGCGGCATCGCCGACGGCCAGCGCCTCGTCGATGACGAGCACGTCCGCATCGACATGGCTGATGACCGCAAAGGCGAGGCGCATCGCCATGCCGCTCGAATAGGTCCTGACCGGGAGTTCGATGAATTCGCCGATGTCCGCAAAAGCCAGAATGTCGGCGAGCCGCTCGTCGATCTGCGCGCGGGTGAGGCCCAGCACCGTACCGTTGAGGTAGACATTCTCGCGGCCGCTGAATTCGGGATTGAAGCCCGAGCCCAGTTCAAGGAGCGCGGCTACGCGGCCGCGCGCGCGCGCCGAGCCGAGGGTCGGCGCCAGCGTGCCGCAAACGAGCTGCAGCAGCGTCGATTTCCCCGCTCCGTTCGGCCCGATGATTCCCACCGAGCCGCCGGTGGGAACCTCGAAGGCCACGTCGCGCAGCGCCCAGAATTCCTGAAAATACTGCCGCGGCTTCATCGCCGCGCCCATGAGGCGGGCCATCGGCTGCAACGCGCGCTGCAACCGCGGCGCAATCGACTGCTTCAGCCGGTCATGCGGCGCGGCATAGACCTGGTAGCACTTGCCCAGCGAATCCACCTGGATGGCCGGCTCAGATGACATTTCAGATGACATCGGCGAATCCATTGCGGGCTTTCTGGAACCAGCAATAGCCGAGCCACGCGAACAGAAAGGCGATGGAGCCGTACACCATCAGGCCCGGCCAATCCGGCATATGGCCGAACAGCGCCACGTCGCGGGCCTGCTCGATGATGAATGTCAACGGATTGAGATAGAGCAGGAGGCGATAGCTCTCCGGCACCACCGAGATCGGATAGAACACCGGCGCCAGAAACAGCGCCAGCATCGTCGCCAGGCCGACGATCTGCGTCATGTCGCGGATGTAGACGCCGATCGCGCTCACGAACAGCACGATGCCGGCAACGAGGATGACGAAAGGCAACAACACGATCGGCAGCAGCAGCACCGTAGGCGCGAGCCCGCCGTTGACGACGGCGCTCGCCACGAGCACCACCGCAAGCGTAATCGCCGCATTGAGAACGGCGTTCACCGTAATCACGATCGGCAGGATCTCGAGCGGGAACACCACCTTTTTGACGTAGGCGGGCTGCGAGACGATGGCGCTGGGAGCGCGGCCGAGCGCTTCCGCCAGGATGCCGTGCACCGCCATCCCAAGCAGGACGATGATGACGAAATTCCCGGTCGTGGGCGCCACGCCGCCCCAGCGCGACTGGAACACGACCCCGAACACGAACGCGAACATCAGGACCGTCACCAGAGGATTGATGACGGCCCACAGCACGCCGAGCGTCGAGCCGCGAAACCGCTGCTGGAATTCGCGGCGCACCAGTTGCGCGATCAGATCGCGGTAGCGTGCGATGGTCGCCGCATAGGATGAGATCGAATGCGAGTGCGCCTGCATCACCGCGACTTCCGCTTGAGCTTGCTCGGCTTGGGCTTGCTTGGCTTGCGCCGGCGCGGCGCCTGCGCCGGCAGCGCCGCCGGCTGCTCGCCGGCGAGCTTGCGCCAGTACACGGCGGCGCCATCGACGTCCTCGATGCGGGAGCGGATGCCGTGCCGCTTGCGGAAGTCGTCCACGGCCTTGCGGCAGCCGGAGAGAATGTAGTCGTCGACGATCGCGAAGCCGCCGGGCGAAAGCTTCCAGTACATCGCATCCAGCGCCTGGATGGTCGACTCGTACATGTCGCCGTCGAGCCGCAGCAGCGCCAGCCGCTCGATGGGCGCGGCCGGCAGCGTGTCCTTGAACCATCCCTTGAGGAAGCGGACCCGGCTGTCGAGCAGGCCGCAATTCACGAAATTCGCCCGGACCTCGCGCAGCGAAACCGCGAGCGGCGCGAAGGTGTGATGGGGATCGCCCTCGTCGGCCGGATAGAGCGCGGCGTTGGGCGCCGGCAATCCGGCGAATGAATCGGCGACCCAGACCCGCCGGTCCTCGACGCCGTAGGCCTTGAGGATGCCGCGCATGTAGATGCAGGCGCCGCCGCGCCAGACGCCGGTCTCCAGAAAATCCCCGGGCACGCCGTCGTTGATGACGATTTCGGCGAGGTCGCGGATGTTGCGCATGCGCACCGCGCCGATCATCGTCAGCGCGAATTTCGGCCAGTCCCGTCCCAATTCGCGTCGGCTTCGATCGTAGCCCGCCTGACCGGGCGCCATCGAATCGTCCTTGAGGATCATCCCGGTCAGCGCGCTCTCGAGCAGATCGAGGTAGGCGCTGCGCAACAGCTCCGCCGACACCAATTCCTGCGGCACGTCCGCGAGGCGAACGAGGTTGCGCTGCAACGAGCCGTATTCGGCATTCAGGGTGCTCAATTTGCCGAGAACGGAGTCGTAATATTTGAGCCGCTCGTCGAACAGCCGCTGCCGTTCGATCGCCAGGTTCTCGAGCTTCACCTCATAGAGGCCGATGGTGCTCAATAGCCGGGTGCGCTCCGCCTGCAGCGCTTCGCGTTCCACGGCTTGCGCCTGCATCGCGGCGCGCTGCCGATCGACTTCGGCCTGAAGCAGATCGCGAAGCCGCGCGAAGGTATCGCGTTCCGCCGCCACGGCCTGCAGGTCGCTCGCCTGCCGGCCGCGCTCGCCGTGCAGCACATCGCGCTCACCCATGAGCGTGTCGCGTTCTCCCGTCAGGGCCTGCATCTCGCCGCCCCGCCGGTCGCATTCGCCGCGAAGCTCGTCGCGCTGACGCATGAGGGTGTCGCATTCCGCAATCAGGGCCTGCATCTCACCGGCCTGCCGGTCGCGTTCGCCGCGAAGCGCGTCGCGCTCACCGGTGAGCGCGTCGCGTTGCGCGATCACGGCCTGTATCTCGCCGCCCTGCCGGTCGCGTTCGCTCCGCAGCGCTTCGCGCTCGCCAGCGAGCCCGTCGCGTTGCGCGATCACGGTCCGCACCTCGCCGTCGCGCCGGTCGCGTTCGCCCCGCAGCGCGTCGTGCGCACGCCCCAGCGCGTCGCGCTCGGCAACGAGAGCCTCGATGGCGGATGCCTGCCTATCGCATTCGCCGCGAAGCTCGTCACGCGCACGCACCAGCGTATCGCGTTCGGCGAAGAGAGCCTGCGTGTCGCACGTCTGTTTGTCGTGTTCGCCGCGAAGCTCGTCGTGGCGTCGCATGAGAGCGTTGCGGTCCGCCGCCAGGGCCGCCATGTCGGCGCAGAGCTTGTCGCGCTCGCGATCAAGCTCTTCATGCCGGCGCGCGAGCCCGTCGCGTTCCGCGGCCAGCGCTTGAAGCTCGCCGTCGTGCTGGTCGCGCAGGAAGTGAAGCTCATCGTGCGTCCGCGCCAGCGCGTCGCGTTCCGCCGCCAGCGCCTGCAACGCGCCGGCGAGCTTTCCGCGCTCGCCCACAAGCCAATCGCATTGACGCATCAGCGTGGCGTGTTCCGCGGCCAGGGCCTGCATTTCGCTGCCCTGCCGGTCGCGCTCGCCGCATAGCTCTTCGCGCTGACGCGCCAGCGCGTCGCGTTCGGCGACCAGGACGCCCATGTCGCGGCCCGCCCTGTCGCATTCGCGGCGCGCCCTGTCGCATTCGCGGCGAAGTTCATCGCGTTCGCTTTGCAGCTCATCGCGCCGACCCGCAAGCGCGTCGCGCTCCGCGGCCACGCTCTGCCCGGCATGGCGTTGCCGCTCGCATTCGCCGCGAAGCGCATCGCGCTGCTGCGCGAGTGTGGCGCATTCGGCTGTGAGCGCCGCCCTGTCACTTCGCTGTCTATCGAGCTCACCCTGAAGCTCATCGCGCCATGCGGCGAGCGTATCGCGCTCCGCCAGGATGGCCGCGATGGTGCGGGATTGCCGCTCGGTCTGCGCCGAAGCCTCGGCGCATGTGCGGGCCAATGCTTCGCGATCCGAGGCGAGCGCTTGCGTCGCCGTGCGTTGATCCGTCAGCTCGGCCAAAAACCTGTCGCGATCGGCCGCCGACGATTTCCACGCCGCATCGAGAATGTATTTTTCATCGAGGTAGCGCCGCACCGGCGGCAACACCATCAGCGCTTTCTTGACCTGCTGCTTCACGGGTTGCGTCATCGGATTTGTCCGCCTGCAGAGTGCCGGGCGAGTTTTGGCGCGCCGGCCAGTTCGGCGAGATGGCCGTGCAGCCGGCCCGCCACGGTCGGCCAATCGTATTGCGCCAGCACGAAACTGCGCAGCCGCTGACCCATAAGCCGCAGATTGCGCGTGCGATCGAGCATGCTTGCGAGCCCTTGGGCGAGGCCCGCCGCATCGGCCGGCACGACGAGGCCGCCGCCGACGGCCTCGACCTCTTCGAAGCCGCAGCGATCCGTGAGCAACACCGGGCTGCCCAATGCCGCCGCCTCGAGCGCAACCATCGACATGACTTCCGAACGTGACGGGATCACCAAAAATTCGGCGTTGCGGTAAAGCTGCCCGCGCGCCTGCTCGTCGACGAAGCCGAGGAACGTCACGCGCGCGCCTAAGCCGAGACGGCGAACCCTGGCCTCCAGCGCCGCGCGCATTCCGCAATCCGGCCCGGCCATCACCAGACGGACGTTCGGGATCGACCGGCTGACCTCGGCGAATGCCTCGATCAGCAGGTCCGGCCCCTTGATGGCCGTCAGGCGGCCCATGAAGAGAACGAAGGGCGCGGCTGGCACGGCGGCGCCGCAGTCTTTCGCCACGGCCGGACAGGCAATTCCGTTCGGAGAGATGGTGACACGCGCCGCTTCGACCCCGTCGATGCTGACGATTTCATCACGCTCGCGCGCGGTGGTGGCAATGATCGAAACCGCGCTCGCCATCATGGTTCGCCCGAACAGCCTGTGAAAGAGCTTCTTCAATGGGGTCGCCCGGTAGAGCGGCGTCAGCTCGCCGGCCGGGCACAGCGCAAGCGGCTTGCCAGCGATCCGGGCCATCAGGCAAACCAGAGCCGCGAGCAGATACCAGTAGCCCATGACGTGGACCACGTCGGCGTCACGGACGACGCGCCAGATCCGCAGCACATGCAGTGGCACCGGATAGCGTTCGCCCGCCTCGCCGGCGAGACAGACCTTGATGCCGGCCGCGTTCAGCTCGGCGAGCCAGCGCGTTCCCGACAGCGCGACGATCGAACAGGCGGCGCCGAGACCGGCAAGCTGGATCGCGAGCCGTCTGGTGCGTTCCGCGGTTCCGGCGCCGCGCCGGGGGTCGAGCGAAAGCGTAACGAGGACGATCTTCATGGAAGCCCTTCAACACGTCTTCCGCAACATCACGCACGCAACACCGACACCCGGCTGACGTTACGTCAGCGCGGCATGCCGTTGGGTAGTGCCTCTGCGCTATTGCAACGAATCATCTCGCCTCATAATAACCGGAGACAGCCGGCATCGCAGGACGTTCCAGGCTGGTTGGGGATTGCAGGCCGGGGAATGCGTATCCTGATCATTACGCAGTACTTCCATCCCGAGAACTTCGGGATCAACGAAGCCGCGTATGATCTGGCAGGGTGCGGTCACCGGGTGACGGTACTGACCGGAATGCCCAACTACCCCAGCGGACGGATCGAGCCCGCCTATCGCGGCCTGCGGGTGCGGCGCGAATCAGTGCAAGGCGTCTCGATCGTCCGGGTGCCGATCTTGCCGCGCGGCCGGGCGACCTTCCTGCTGCTTGCCATGAACTATCTTTCGTTCGCCATCACGGCGAGCCTGCTGGCGCCGTTCCTCATTCGCGAGCCCATGGACGTCATTCTGGTCTACCAGGTCTCGCCGCTTACCGTCGGCATACCGGCCCTGGTGCTCAGGCGAATCAGGAAAATACCGATCGTGTTCTGGGTCCAGGACCTTTGGCCCGAAACTCTGATCGCGATGAAGACGCTGAAATCGGCCGCGGTGATTCGGCTGATCCGCTGGCTCGCCGTGTTCACTTACCGGCGCTGCCGCATGATCCTGGTGCAATCGCCGGCCTACATCTCCCAGATCCGCGCCATGGGCTTGCGCGACGCCGACATCCGCTATTTTCCGAATGCCGCGCCGACCGACTACGGCCCGCTGCTGCCGAGCGAGGATGCTCCTGAGCGGCAGCTGCTGCCGGAGGGCTTCAACGTCGTCTTTGCCGGCAATATCGGCCTGCAGCAGGACTTCGGAACGATCCTGGCCGCCGCCGAATTGCTCAAGGACTTCAATGACATCCATTGGGTGGTCGTGGGCGACGGACGGCTGCGACAATGGGTCGCGGACGAGATCGCCAAACGTCATCTCGGCGCCACCTGCCGCCTGGTGGGCCCGCAGCCCTCGGAGCGCATGCCGTCGATTTTCGCGCTGTCGGACGCGCTGCTGATCACGCTCACCCGCTCCTGCATCGCCGGGCTGACGATCCCATCCAAGCTGCAGAGCTATCTCGCCTGCGGCCGTCCCATCATCGGCGCGGTCGACGGAGAGACCCGCAAGATCATCAGCGAATCCGGGTCCGGTCTCGTTTGCCCGCCGGGCGATCCGCGGGCTTTGGCGGCGGCCGTCCTCGCGCTCTATCGCATGTCGCCGGCGCAACGCAGCGCCATGGGCCAAGCCGGCCGCGCCTGCTTCGAGCAGCGGTTCGAACGGCGCTCGCTCATAACGCGGCTCACCCGCTGGTTGGTCGAGGCATCGGCGGACCGGCGCTATGTCCCGAACGCGTCGCTACGCGAGCGCGTCCTCGCAGAATAGGATTTCGCGGCGCCGCATGACGAGCCTCGACTGGCGTCCAGTAGCGTTCCTTGCAGATATGGAAATCTAAGGATGCGTGTGATCGTCCTCGGCGCATCTGGAATGCTAGGTCACAAACTGCTGCAGCGGCTGAACCTCGACTTCGATGTCGCCGGCACGATTCGCACGGCCGCGCCGGATTGCGCGCTGAGCGCCGCGCTGCCGGGCATAAAGCTCTATGCCAACGTCGATTCCGATAATCTTGGATCGATAGCAGACGCCATCGACGACTGGCGCGCCGGCGTCGTGTTGAACTGCATCGGCGTCGTCAAGCAAGCTAAGGCGGCGAAAGACCCGCTTCCGTCGATCGCCATCAACGCCTTGCTGCCGCACCGGCTGGCGCAGCTTGCCGGCGCCCGCGACGTGACTTTGATCCACTTCAGCACCGACTGCGTATTCAGCGGCGACCGCGGCAACTACGTCGAAGACGATGCTCCGGATCCCGCGGATCTCTACGGCCGCACCAAGCTCCTGGGCGAGATCGACGGGCCCGGCGCGCTGACATTGCGAACCTCGATCATCGGACAGGAACTGCGGGGGCATCTTGGCCTGATCGACTGGTTTCTCGGCATGCGCGAGCGCCGCGTGAAGGGATTTGCCAGGGCGCGCTATTCCGGCCTAACCACCGCGGCGCTGGCCGAACTGGTCGCCCGAATCATCCAGGCGCGGCCCCGGCTGAGGGGTCTTTGGCACGTGTCAAGCGATCCGATCAGCAAATTCGATCTGCTGCAAATCGTGAATCGCGTATACGGGCTGTGCATCGATGTCGCCAGGGACGAGAGCTTTGTGTGCGATCGCAGCCTCGACAGTTCGCGCTTTCGCGAGCGCACGGGCTGGGTGCCTTCCCCGTGGGAGGACATGATCGTCGCCATGCATGCGCAGGCTGGAAATTATGCTGGACCGTAATCGCGCGACAGCCTCACCCCGCGGAGTCATCGCTGGCAAGCGCGTCTTGATCACCGGCGGCACTGGCTCGCTCGGCAAGGTGCTGTTGCGACGCCTGCTGGAAGGCACTGCCGGACATCCCGACAAGATCATTATTTTCTCGCGCGACGAGGGCAAGCAGCATCAGTTGCGGCTCGACTTGCAGCAGATACGCTCGGCCACCGACGAAATCGTCTATCAGACGGCCAAGAGCATCCTGGAATTCCGCATCGGCGACATCCGCGATCTCGATGCCGTCGCGGCGGCGCTGCGCGGCGCCGACATCGTCTTCAATGCGGCCGCCCTCAAGCAGGTGCCGACCTGCGAGTATTTTCCTTTCGAAGCCGTGCTGACCAACATAACCGGGCCGCAGAACATCGTCCGCACGATCCGCAACCTCGAGCTGCCCGTCCAGACCGTCGTCGGCATATCGACCGACAAGGCCGTCAACCCGGTCAACGTCATGGGCATGACCAAGGCGCTGCAGGAGCGCATCTTCATGAATGCGAACCGGGACATCCCGGCCACCCGCTTCATCTTGGCGCGCTACGGCAACGTCCTCGCTTCGCGCGGCTCCGTCATCCCGCTGTTTCACGAGCAGATTCGCGGCGGCGGCCCGGTCACGATCACCGACGTCAACATGACCCGGTTCCTGCTCAGCCTGGAAGACGCCGTCACCGTCATCATAACCGCCGTCGAGGAAGCGCAAGCGGGCGAGACCTACATTCCCATCATTCCGAGCGCGCGCATCGTGGATGTCGCCACCGCCTTGATTGACGACCGCCAGATCAAAACGGCGGTCACCGGCACGCGGCCCGGCGAGAAGGTCCACGAGGTCCTGATCTCGGAAGAGGAACGCCACCGCACCATCAAGCGCGGTCGCCACTACGTCATCGAGCCGATCCTGCCGGAGCTGCGGCGGGAAAACGTCGCGCGCGAGCATCTGCAGCGGGAATACAGCTCGGCCGACGACGTCATGCCGTTCGAAGCGGTGCGCGAATTGCTCGTTCGGCAGAGCCTGATGGTGACGACGGCGCCGGCCTCGCACTACGGCGAGTTGTTGCGGTGAAGATTGCGACCGTGCTCGGGACCCGTCCCGAGATCATCCGGCTGTCTCGCATCATCGCCAAGCTCGATCCGCTGGCCGAGCACGTGCTGGTCCACACCGGACAGAATTTCGACCGCCAGCTCAGCGACGTATTCTTCGATGAGTTGCAGGTCCGCAAGCCCGATCACCATCTCGGCGTGATCGGCCACAGCCCGGCGGAGCAGATCGGCCAGATCCTGCTGCGTTGCGAGGCCGTTTTCCGGCAGGAGAAACCCGATCGGCTGCTCATCCTCGGCGATACCAACTCGGCGCTCTGCGCCATCATCGCCAAGCGCATGAATATATCGGTCTTCCACATGGAGGCCGGCAACCGCTGCTATGACGATCGCGTGCCGGAGGAGATCAATCGCAGGCTGATCGATCATTCCAGCGACGTGCTGATGCCCTATACGGAGCGCAGCCGCGCCAACCTGCTGCGCGAGGGCATTCGCGGCGAACGGATCTATGTGACCGGCAATCCGATCTTCGAAGTCATCGAGCATTATCGGCCGCAGATCGAGCGTTCCGGGGTCTTACGAAAGCTGCAAATCGAGCCCGGCGGCTATTTCCTGGCGACGCTCCACCGCGCCGAAAATGTCGACGTCGAAGCGCGCCTGGCGAGCTTCGCCGAAGCTTTTGGCCGCATCAGCGAAGCGTACGGCCGGCCTGTCATCGTCAGCACGCATCCTCGCACGCGCGAGCGCATCAAGCAGTTCGGGGTCGAGGCGCGGCGTGGCGACGTGCGCTTTCCCGAGCCGTTCGGTTTTTTCGACTTCATCGCGCTCGAGCGGAATGCCTGCTGCGTGCTCAGCGACAGCGGCACCGTGCAGGAGGAATGCGCGATTTTCGGCATGCCCAATGTCACCTTGCGCGACGTCACGGAGCGCCCGGAAACCCTTGAGTGCGGCAGCAACATCCTGAGCGGATGCGAGCCCGCCGCGATCCTGTCTGCGGTCGGGGTTGCGCTCAAGCTCGGCGCGAAATGGCAGGCGCCCCCCGAGTACCTCGTTCCAAACGTCAGCGATGTCGTCGTGCGAATCGTGCTGGGGTTCGATCTGCGCACGCAAGCCGCACGGCACTGACCTATTTGCCGTGGAGCTTCAAGATGCGCTTGAGGCGTTGCGGCGTCACCGGTAGCTGGACGATCGCGCCCGGCACGCCGATCGCCTGATCGATCGCGGCGGCGACGGCGGCGCCGGCCGCGTTGGTGCCCGCTTCGCCCGCGCCCTTGATGCCCAGTGGATTTCGCGGGCTTGGTGCGTCTTCGCAGATCAGCACTTCGACCGGCGGCATCTCCCTGGCCGAGAGCATCAGATAGTCGGCGAATGTCACCGCAAGCGGCTCGCCGCGCTGATCGTAGGCGAATTCTTCGTACAGCGCGCCGCCGATGCCCTGCGCCAATCCTCCGGCGATCTGGCCTTCGATCATCATCGGGTTGATGGCCCGCCCGACATCGTAGGCCACCAGATAACGTTCGATCGCGACCTCGCCGGTGCCGCGATCCACCCGCACCACCGCGACGTGGATGCCATATGGGAAAACCATGTGGTCGGTGAAGAACCAGCCCTCCGCGCTCAAGCCCGGCTCATGGTCGCCGCGCCTGGGCGAGGTGGGTGCGACGAAGCGGGCGATTTCGGCGAGGCTCATGGACGGCGAGCCGGCGGGCGCGCCCTTGAAAACCACATTGCCGAGAACCACGTCGAGATCGCGAACCGGCGTCTGCATCAGCTCGCTGGCGACCGCGATCGCCTTTTGCTTGACCTTTGTAGCTGCGATATGCGTGGCCGATCCGGTCATCACCGAGGCGCGCGACGAATGAGCGCCGATGCCGTGAGCGATCAGGTCGGTGCGGCCATGGATCACCTTGATGGACCTGTAATCGACGCCGAGCCCGTCGGCGCAAATCTGCGCCATGGCGGTCTCAAATCCCTGCCCCAGCGACGCGCCGCCGGTCACCAGTTCGACCGCGCCGCTGACGTCGACGCTCACCCGGGCGCAATCGGCGGGCCCGAGCCCGCTCTTCTCGATGAACATCGCCAGGCCGACGCCGACCGCCTCGCCTTTCGCCCGGCGCCGGCGCAGGTCGCCTTGCAGCGCGTCCCAGTTGAGCGCCGCCAGCGTCTTGTCGAGCAGTCCCGCGTAGTCGCCGGAATCGTAGCTGATCTTCTCGCCCAGCGTGTCGGTCGGCCGCTCGAACGGCATTTCGCTTTTGGCGATCAGATTGACGCGCCGCACTTCGATCGGATCGAGCCCGAGCCGCTGCGCGATGGCATCCATCATCCGCTCGCGTACGAACGTGCTCTCGTAGCGGCCGGGCGCCCGATAGGTCGCCGCCGGCGTCTTGTTGGTCAGGCGGAAGCGTCCGCGCGCCCGGAAGGCCGGCAGCCTGTACGGCCCGGGCAGCATACCGGCCGTCATGTCCACGACCCGCGATCCGTGCGTGCGGATATATGCGCCCTGGCCGTGGAAGAACTCGTCCTCAAGCGCCAGGATGCGGCCTGCGGCATCTGTTGCCGCGCGCAGGCGATGGATCTGCTCGCGCGAATGGTTGGCGGCCATCAGGTGCTCGCGCCGGTCTTCGATCCACTTGACCGGCCGCCCGATGCGCAACGCGGCGAGACAGACCAATACATCCTCGGGATAGAGCTCGCCGCGAATGCCGAAGCCACCCCCGGTGTGACCCTCGAACAGATGAACGGAGCTCGGACTGCGCTTGAGCGTCTGCGCCAGCAGGTCACGGGTGCGGTGCGGGACCTTGGCGGCGCCGTGCATTTCGAGAATGTCGCGAACCGTGTCGAGCCGCGCGATGACGCCGCGCGTCTCCAGCGGCACGCCGGAATGACGCCCGATCTTCAACTCGAGATCGATGACGGCGTGAGCGTTCCTGAAGGCGGCCTCGACATCGCCAAAGCCCTTGTCGATGACGGTGACCTCGGTGGAGCGGCCCGGGCTGAACTCACCGGGCGGGTGATCCGGCGCCAGGATGGCCGGGAGCTCTTCGATTTCAATGCCGACGAGATCGGCGGCATCCTCCGCCACATAGGGATTTTCGGCGAACACCGCCGCCACCGCCTCGCCGACGTAGCGAACGTAGTCGCGCGCCAGCACCGGCTGGCAATAGGGTTCATATTGCTCGATCCTGCCGTCGCGAAGGCCGATCGCAGCGACATCCATGACATCGGCGGCCGTCCAGACCGCGACCACGCCCGGATGCGCCGCCGCGCGGCGGACATCGATCGAAACAATCCGGCCATGCGCATGCGCCGAGCGTACGACCCGCATGTGCAGCTGGTGCGGGAAGTCGATATCGGCCGCAAAGCGGCCCTGCCCCGTGACCAGCGGCCGATCCTCAAGACGAAGCACCGACCTGCCGACAAAACGCTCTTGCATCCGTGCTGTCACCGAGGTCCTGGCGCAAAAGCAAGCCGGCCATTGCGCGGCCGGATTCTTGCACGGCAACGCCGCCTTGGGTACAGCGGCGCCGGCACTGCCGGCCGTCGTGGCCACAATGGCCGCGATGGCATGGCGATGTCGCTCGTGCGACGGTAAGTTCAGGCGAGGCGGCCGCGCGCATCGACGCCGATGCGGCAGGGGCCGCGAACGGATGTTTCGATGGCTTCTCCGCCGTTTTCCGCATATCCGCGCGACCTCGCCGGCTACGGGCGCGACCCTCCGCATCCTCGCTGGCCCGGCCACGCGCACGTCGCCGTGCAGTTCGTCGTGAACTTCGAGGAAGGCGGAGAAAACTCCATCCTGCACGGCGACCCGGCGTCGGAAGCCTTTCTGGTCGATGTGCTCGGCGCGAAGCCTTGGCCCGGCCAGCGGCACATGAACGTGGAATCCATGTTCGAATACGGCTCGCGCGCCGGATTCTGGCGGCTGTGGCGTCTGTTCACGACGCGACGGATTCCCGTGACGGTGTTCGGCGTGGCGACGGCGCTCGGGCGCAACCCGCAGCCGGTCGAAGCCATGCGAACGGCAGGCTGGGACATCGCCAGCCACGGACTGAAATGGATCGAGTACAAGGACTTTTCCAGCGCCGACGAAAGCGCCCACATGCGCGAGGCGATCCGCATCCACACCGAGGCGACCGGGCAGCGGCCGCTGGGCTGGTATAGCGGGCGCACGTCCGAGCACACGCTCAAGCTGGTGCTCGACGACGGCGGGTTTCTGTATTCTTCGGACTCTTACGCCGACGATCTGCCCTATTGGGTGCAAGGGCCCAAAGGTGCCCACCTCATCATCCCCTACTCGCTCGATGCCAACGACATGCGGTTCATCAATCCGCAGGGATTCTCGGACGGTGAGGCGTTTTTCATCTACCTGCGCGACACGTTCGACTATCTCTACGAAGAAGGCGCCCGGACGCCGAAAATGATGTCGGTCGGCCTGCACTGCCGATTGACCGGCCGCCCGGGCCGCGCCGCGGGCCTCGCCCGCTTTCTCGATCATATCGCCAAGTTCGATCGGGTCTGGACCGCGACCCGCCTCGACATCGCGCGTCATTGGCACCGCGAGCACCTCGCGCTGGCGGCTCACGCACCGGTAATCGATTGATTGATTGATTGATTGATTGAGGTAAGCGCCGCATGGTTTCACTCGATGAACTCAACCGGATGGACAAAGAGACTTTCGTAGCAACGCTCGGCGACGTGTTCGAGCACGCGCCCTGGGTCGCCGAGACCGCCTACGCGGCGCGGCCGTTTTCAGGCCTGCACGCCCTTTATGAAGCGATGACCGCCACGGTGGGCGACGCCGCGCCGGAGCGCCAGATGGCGTTCATTCGCGCCCACCCCGATCTCGCCGGCAAGGCCGCGCGCGAAGGCACAATGACGGCCGATTCCAAGCTTGAGCAATCGAGCGCCGGCCTCGATCACCTGTCGGAAGAGGAATTCGCCGCCTTTCACCGCTTGAACAACGCCTACCGCGAAAAGTTCGGCATGCCGTTCATCATCTGCGTGCGACGGCACGGCAAGGAGTCGATCCTGCGGCAGTTCGAACAGCGTCTCGGCAACGACGCCGCGCGCGAGCGCGATGCGGCGCTGGGCGAAATCTTCCGTATCGTTGCGCTGCGCCTCGACCAGCGGGTTGCCGCGCCCGATCGGCTGCCGGTGCACGGCCGGCTCTCGACCCATGTGCTCGATACGCATCGCGGCTGTCCGGCGGCCGGCGTCGTGATCGAGTTTTTCGAAGTTGCGTCGGGCGAGCCGCGTCTCTTGTCCCGGACGATGACGAATTCGGACGGCCGCACCGAGCGGCCGCTGATCGCGGCGCAGCCGATCCCCATCGGCCGGTATGAATTGCGGTTCGCCGTGGGGGCGTATTTTGCCGGTCAGGGAACGCCGGTCGCCGATCCGCCTTTCCTCGACCTCATCCCGATCCGGTTTGCGGTAGCGGCGCCGGAGGCCCATTATCACGTGCCACTTCTCGTCACGCCGTGGAGTTACTCCACCTATCGCGGCAGTTGATTGCTTGATTGTTTGATCGCGCCGCGGTCAGGCACCGAACTCCGAAGCCCATTTTCCGTCCAAGGTGATGAATTCATCGGCACGCGGAGCCGTCAAATCCATGGCAGCCGACGATTGGGCCGGACTATAGTCGCCGGCAGAGCCTCAGAACGATGCGCGGTGATCGGATGCCAGGTGGAAAGACGCTGTGGATCAAGGATCCTCTCGCCATTCTCGCAAACGGTGCTGAGCGCGGCATCGCGGTGCAGGACGGCCGCATCATCGAGCTAGTGGCGGCGGGACGTGTACCCGCGGCGCGGGAGATCGAGATATTCGACGCCGGCGAACACGTCGTTTTGCCCGGGCTGATCAACACGCATCATCATTTCTATCAGACGCTCACCCGGGCCGTTCCATCGGCGCTCGACCGCGAATTGTTTCCCTGGCTGCAGGCGCTTTATCCGATCTGGGCTCGCCTGACGCCCGAGACGCTCGATCTCGGCATCACGGTGGCGCTGGCGGAGCTCGCTCTATCCGGCTGCACAACGACGACGGACCACCACTACGTCTTTCCCGCCGGGCTCGAGCAGGCGATCGACATCGAGGTGGCGGCGGCGCGCCGTCTGGGCCTGCGCGTTTTGCTGACTCGCGGCTCGATGAACCGCTCGCAACGCGACGGCGGCCTGCCGCCGGAGAGCGTGGTGCAGGACGAGGATACCATCCTGGCCGACAGCGAGCGCGTGGTAGCGCGCCATCATGAGGCTGGAGACGCGGCAAAGGTGCAGATCGCGCTCGCGCCCTGCTCGCCGTTTTCAGTCACGACCTCGCTGATGCGGGCGACGGCCGATCTGGCCCGTCGCCTGGATGTTCGGCTGCACACCCATCTTGCCGAAACCGAGGACGAGAACCGTTACTGCCTCGACCTCCACAACTGCCGTCCGCTCGACTACCTGGAGGACTGCGGCTGGCTCAACGATCGGGTCTGGCTCGCTCACGGCATTCATTTCAACGAGGCCGAGATGCAGCGGCTCGCGCGCGCCGGCACGTCGATCTCGCATTGCCCCTGCAGCAACCAGACGCTCGCCTCCGGCACATGTCCGGTCTGCGCCATGGAGCAGGCCGGGGTGAAAATCGGCATCGGCGTCGACGGCTCGGCGTCGAACGACGGCTCGAACCTGATGCAGGAGGTGCGCGCGGCCTTCCTGCTTCAGCGCAGCCGCTACGGCGTCAAGGCGGTGAGCCACATGGACGCGCTGCGCTGGGCGACCAAGGGTTCCGCGGCATGCGTCGGCCGCACCGACATCGGCGACATCGCGGTCGGCAAGATGGCCGACCTTGCCCTGTTCAAGCTCGACGAACTGCGCTTTTCCGGCAGCGGCGATGCGCTCGCGGCCCTCGTCCTGTGCGGCGCGCACCGTGCCGACCGGGTCATGGTGGGCGGACGGTGGATCGTGCAAAGCGGCGAAATCCCAGGCCTTGACATGCAAGCGCTGATGAAGCGGCATTCTGCGGCAGCCCGCGCGCTGCAGTCGTCGCGTTGATGACTGACATGCGAAGGCGGAGGAGACCGATCATGCGGCGTCGTCTGGCGTGGGCAGTGCTGGCAATCGCGGCGCAAACGCTCGGTCTGGCGGCGGGCGCGCAAGCGCAGGACAGCGGCGGCATCCAGTGCGACGCCTTCGCCAAGAACCCCGACGGCTCATGGACCGTCCTCGAAAAGACATACATCCCCGGCCCGAACGTCAGGGTCGAAGCCGGCAGCGTCTTCCGTCCCGGCGGCACATTCCTGGGCGACGACCTCGCGCTGCGGCTCGACAAAGCCTGTCCCAAAGTGACGGTGACGGTGGAGACGCCGGCGCCGGCGCGGGCGCCGCAGGCGCTGCTGTCGAGATTTGCCGACGCCAATGGCAACATCGATGTCCAGCAACTGAACTGCGGACAGTTCGCCGAAACCTCCCCCGCCGAGATCGATCTGCTGCTCGCCTGGTACAGCGGCTGGTACAACGGCGTGGCAAAAAAACGCGGGATCAATCTGGCGCGGGTCCGATACGCCATTCACAATGTCGCCGAGTTCTGCAAGGCCAACCGGGACAAGAGCTTGGCGCAGGTGATGGAGCTGATGCTGAAGTGACGCTTTGCACCGGCAGAAACCGCCGCGCTGCGCGTTTTTTCATCCGGGCCAATTCCTGAGCACGACCGGAACATCCGAGTTACAAGCCCAGCATGCGCGGGGCCGTCATGCGTTGGCGGCCGCGGAACCTGGCGCAGCTCTGTCGGTTGGCATGCGAAGCTCGGGGTATCGGTGCGGCAGAGCGCCGCCCGGAACAAAAAATCGGAGAAAATTATGCGAACCAAACTTCTGGCGGCGATCCTCGCAGGCGGATGCCTGCTCGGCTTGCAGGCGCCGGCCTTTGCCTTCTTCTTGCCCAGCAACGCCGCAGGCGGCGCGTCGGGTCAGGCGCCTTCGAATGAGCAGCGGAGCGCTCCGCGGCAGCACCAGGACAACGGGAATGTTCCCGCCCCGCCGCAGAACGAGGACGAATAACGGCGAGGCTTGCAGGTTTCCTTCAAAGCTCGCCGTTCAGGAGACCGCAGACATGCCGGCCTGGGAAGCCAACCAGGCCGGCATATCTCATCGCGCTATCAGCGCCTGACGGCGCCGGGCCGTCACTTTCCCGGTATCTTGTCGTCGACGCCCTTGACGTAAAAGTTCATGCTGAGGATCTGGCCGTCGTCGAGATTGCTGCCGCCCTTGCATTCAACGGTTTTGCCGTCCTGATCCGTGATCGGGCACTTGAACGGGTGCAGCGTGCCGCCCTTGATCGCAGCCTCGGTGTCCATGGCCAGCTTCTTCACGTCATCGGGCATGTTGGCGTAGGGCGCCATCACCACCAGCGACGAGTTCAGGCCGCCCCAGGTGTCGGTCGACTTCCAGGTGCCGTCGATCATGTCCTTGGCGCGTTGAATGTAATAGGGCGCCCAGTTATCGATGATCGACGTGAGCTGGGACTTCGGCCCGAACTTGGTCATATCGGAGTCCTGGCCGAAGGCGTAGATGCCGCGCTGCGCGGCGATCTGCATGGCCGCCGGCGAGTCGGTGTGCTGCATCAGCACGTCGGCGCCCTGGTCGGCCAAGGCCTTGGCGGCGTCGGCTTCCTTGCCGGGATCGAACCAGGTGTTCACCCAGATGATCTTGACCTTGATGTTGGGATTGACGGTCTGCGCGCCGAGCATAGTGGCGTTGATGCCCGAGATCACTTCCGGGATCGGGAACGAGGCGATGTAACCGAGCACGCCCACCTTCGACATTTTCGCGGCGATGACGCCCTGGATATAGCGGCCTTCATAGAATCGGCCGGAATACGTGCTCACATTCGGCGCGCGCTTGAAGCCGGTGGCGTGCTCGAAGTCCACTTTGGGATATTTGGTCGCCACCTTGATGGTCGGATCCATGTAACCGAACGAGGTGGTGAAGATCAGCTGATGGCCGGTGCGCGCGAGCTGCTCGATCGAGCGCTCGGAGTCCGGGCCCTCGTTGACGTTCTCCAGGAAGGTGGTGTCGATCTTGTCGCCGAGCGCCTTGACCAGACCCTGCCGGGCGACCTCGTGCTGGTAGGTCCAGCCGAAATCGCCGACCGGGCCGAGATAGATGAATCCGATCTTCAACTTCTCGGCGGCTGGCGCGCCGAACGTGGCGGCGGCGACCGCGACGAGCGCGGCGGCCGCGCCGAAGACCAAACGATGCTTCATGGCTTCACTCCGGGTTGGACGGGTATCTCATGGGGTTCCCGCGCGAAACGCCCGTCGCGCACTCCCGCGGGAGACGATCAACGGTCTGGCACGAACACCATGCCGAGGGACGCAGGCGCAGCAGACCCGGCGGTGCTGCGGGCACGCGAAATCAGGACGAGAACGATGACGGTGGCAAGGTAAGGCAGCGACGACATCAGCTGCGATGGAATGCCGAGGCCGAGCGCCTGGGCATGAAGCTGCAGGATGGTCACCGCTCCGAACAAATAAGCCCCGGCAACCAGGCGGCCCGGCCGCCAGGAGGCGAACACCACCAGCGCCAGCGCGATCCAGCCCCGCCCCGCCGTCATGCCTGGAATGAAGAACGGCGTATAGGCGAGCGGCAGAAAGGCGCCGGCGAGCCCGGCGCAGGCGCCGCCGAAGAATATCGCAAGCACGCGAATTCTCAGCACTGGATAACCGAGGGCGTGCGCCGAGGTCTGATTATCGCCGACGGCGCGCAGCACCAGGCCGGCGCGCGTGCGGTACAGGAACAGCCAGATGCCGATGACCAGCGCGATCGAGACGTAGACGAACGCGTCCTGGCCGAACACGATACGGCCGATGCCGGGGATCCCGGTCAGAAACGGCAGATTAAGCTGCGGCACCGGATCGATCCGGTCGCCGACGAAGCCGGCGCCGATCAAGCCGGACAGGCCGACGCCCAGGATGGTGAGCGCGAGACCGGTCGCGACCTGGTTGACGGCAAGCCCCTGCGTCAGCAGGGCGAAGATCGACGACAGCGCCACGCCGGCGAGCGCGCCGCAGAACGCGCCGACGAGCGTCGAACCGGAAACATAGGCGCCGGCGAACCCGCACGCCGCGCCCATGATCATCATGCCTTCGACGCCGAGATTGAGCACGCCCGAGCGCTCGACCACCAGCTCGCCGGCCGCCGCCAACAGAAGCGGCGTCGAGGCGGCGATCACCGACAGGATAATTGCCTCAAGCATTGGCGTGCACCGGCTTCCAGAACGGGTTGAGGATGCGGATGCGGAAAACGATCAGCGAATCGCAGGCCAGCACAAAGAACAGCAGGATGCCCTGGAACACCTTGGTCAGGTCGAGCGGGATTTTCATCGAGATTTGCGCACTTTCGCCGCCGATGAAGGTGAGCGCCAGGAATAGCCCGGCAATCAGGATGCCCACCGGATTGAGCCGGCCGAGAAACGCGACGATGATGGCGGTGAAGCCGTATCCCGGCGAGATGCCGGGCTGCAGATGTCCGACCGGTCCCGCCACCTCGATGATGCCGGCGAGGCCCGCCAGCGCGCCGGATATCGCGAAGGTCAGAAGCACCAGCTTGTCGGCGTTGAAGCCCGAGAAGCGCGCCGCCTTCGGCGCGGCGCCGATCAGCCTGATTTCAAATCCCATGATGGTGCGGCCGAGTACGACAGTGGCCAGCATCACGACGAGTAAAGCGACAATGGCGCCGGCGTGCAGCCGGCTGCCGTCAATGAGGGTCGGCACGGTGGCGACCGGATCGAATTCGGCGGTGGTCGGAAAATTCAAGCCGTGAGGGTCGCGCCAGGGCCCGCGCACCAGATAATCCATGCCGAGGTCGGCAACATAGACCAGCATCAAGCTGGTCAAGATTTCGCTGGCGCCGAAGCGGACCTTGCAGATCGCGGGAATGAGCGCATAGAGCGCGCCGCCGAGCGCGCCAAGCAGCAACATCGCCGGCAGTACCCAGTGGCCGACACCCATGCCGTTGGTGTGCACGGCAAGCCAGCTCCCGGTCACGGCGCCGGCGAGAAACTGCCCCTCCGCGCCGATGTTCCACACGTTGGCGATGTAACAGAACGACAGGCCGACCCCGATCAACACCAGCGGCGTCGCCTTGACGGCAATTTCCTCGAGCGAGTAGGCGTCGGTCAGCGGCTCGATGAAATACACGCCGAGCGCGGCGATCGGGTTCTTGCCCAAAATCGCGAACAGCACCGACATCGTGATGAGCGTGAGCGCGATGGCGATCAGCGGCGAGGCGATCGCCGCGATTGTCGAGCGTTCCGCGCGCCGTTCAAGCACCAACTGCATGGCTCGCCTCCGGCTCGGCCGCGGGCGCCGCGGTGCTGGCGCCGCCCATCAGCAAACCGAGCCGCTGTCGTGTCGCCTCGGCCGCGTCGAGCGGCGGCGACAGCCGGCCGTGGAACATCACCGCAACGCGGCCCGCTATCTCGGCCAGTTCATCGAGATCCTGGCTGATCACCAGCACGGCGCTGCCGCGTGCGGCAAGATCGATCAGCGCCTGGCGGATGACCGCCGCCGCGCCGGCATCGACGCCCCAGGTCGGCTGGCTCACGACCAGGACTCCCGGCTCGCGCAGGATTTCGCGGCCGACGACGAACTTCTGCAGGTTGCCGCCCGACAGGCTCGCCGCCTCCGGATCGCGCTTGGCCTTGCGCACGTCGAAGCTCGCCGTGGTCCGATCGACAACCGCAAGCGTCGCCGCCTTGTCGACAAAGCCGTGCTTTACCATGCCGCTCGCGGCGTGGCCGGTGAGCAGGACGTTCTCGGACAATCTCATCCGCGGCGCGGTACCGTGACCGAGCCGCTCCTCCGGAACGAAGGCGGCTCCCAACCGGCGACGGTCGGTCACGCCGAGTCTGCCGGCGGCCCGGCCGTCGATGACGATCGCGCCACCGCTCGGCACCAGGCGCTCGCCGGACAGCGCGGCAAACAGCTCATCCTGACCGTTGCCGGCGACCCCCGCGATGCCGACGACTTCGCCGCCGCGCACCTCGAGCGACACGTTTTCGAGGCGCGTGCCGTGCGGATCGTCGGGCTCGAGCGAAAGCTCACGGATGACGAGCCGCGGCGACGACGGGCCGTGCCCGGACGCCGCTCTCACTTCGCCGATGTCCGCGCCGACCATCATGCGGGCAAGCGAAGCGGCGGTCTCCAGGCGCGGATTGCAAGTCGCGATCTTCTTGCCGCCGCGCAGAATGGTCGCCGTGTCGCACAGCCGTTTGACCTCGTCGAGCTTGTGACTGATGTACAGAATGGCCCGCCCCTCGCCTTTGAGCCGCTCGAGCACGACAAAGAGCTGATCGGCCTCCTGCGGGGTGAGCACGGCCGTCGGCTCGTCGAGTATCAGGAGCCTCGGATTCTGCATGAGCGCGCGCACGATCTCGATGCGCTGGCGCTCGCCGACCGAGAGCCGCCAGACTTCCCGCCTCGGATCGAGCGGCAAGCCGTACATGCGCGACATCTCGGCGAGCCGTTGGGAAATGGCTGCAAACGATTCGCTCGCCGGCAGGCCGAGCGCCACGTTCTCCGCGACCGTGAGGTTCTCGAACAGCGAAAAGTGCTGAAACACCATGCCGATGCCGAGCGCCCGCGCATCGGACGGCCCGGCCAGCACGATCTTTTGCCCGCTCCAGTAGAGTTCGCCCTCGCTCGGCTGGATGAGGCCGTACATGACCTTGACCAGGGTCGACTTGCCGGCCCCGTTCTCGCCGAGAAGCGCATGGATTTCAGCGGGATACAGGTCGAGGTCGATGCGATCATTGGCGAGGAAATCGCCATAACGTTTGGAAATGGCCACCGCCCGCAACAGCGGCTCGGTCGGAAGGGACGCGCCCTTTGGGGAAACGTCATGCATCGCAAGCGCTGCGCACGTCCGAGGCACTGCAACTTCGTTCGAAGGTCGACGGCGGCCTGACCACCTGCGGGTATCATCCGACAAAATCGGCGTCGATGAAAGGATGCAAATCGCATCAATTGCCCAAAGCGACTGCCCAAAGCGACGCCACGTTGCCTTTGCGTTGAGCGCAGCGCCGCTGTCGAACCTCGCGGGCCGTTGCGGAGCCGGACACTCGCACGAGCAACATCAGCGACGGTTATCGCGCGAGTCGAGCGAGCTATGAGCAGTCCAGAGCGTCCGCGAGCCGTCCAAAGTGTGTCGTCAGTGCAAAAATCGTTACCTATTTGTCACAGAGCCGGCCTTTCGATTGGTCGGCCAAGGTGGGTAGCTAAAAATTAGGCGCGCCGGAATCCCATCAAAGACTTTGGATTTATAGCGCATAAACGAGCCGCTGCAGCGGTTGTGTTGATGCGAGATTGCCAGCATTTGCAAACTCTTTGCCGGCCGCGATCGAGTCGAGACGGCCGCTCATCGGCGGTGTCCGTCGCCGGTCATCGCTCGATCGTAAACGCGATCTACCAACAAAGCGGCAATAACCTGCTCAAATTACGAGCTTTAAGCCAGCACGGCTCTCTGTAGTGTTGCGAACGACGCGCGGCGGCGTTCTCTCGGGGTGATAGTCGCCGCGATCAATTGCCGGGGCTGCAAGCTAACGAACAGGGGGATGTTATGAAAGTCAGGTCATTTAGGGGCACGAAAGCGAGGGCAGCCAAGCTGCTGGTTACTGCTGCTGTGCTTGCGACAACGAGGGGCTACGGATATGCCGCCGACATGCCGGTCAAGGCGCCGGCGGCGACTCCGTTCTTCACCGTGAACGATACCTCGGTGAGCTTCACCTGGTATCCATCCGCGACCGATCCCGGCGTGCCGGGCGGCAGCGATGTGGTGCCTGGCGGCGTCGCCGGCGAAAGGAACGCGTTCAACAAGTTTGTCGGCACCGTGACCCACTTCGACGTGTGGAAGTACGGTACCAACTACTTCAATCTCGACTTCATCCAGTCGGACAAGCGTGATCCGATTGAGGGAGTTGCCGGGGCCAATGGCGCGGTCGAGGTCTACGGACTTTCGCGCAGCACCTTGGGCTTCAACGAACTTTCGGGCAGCAAGGCGTTCGAGACCGTCATCACCAAGAACGTCTCGTTCGAGTGGGGCGGCGACGCCAACACCGAAAACAACGGCCTCGCGCCTGAGAAAAAAGACATCGTCGTCGGCTTGCAGTTCGGGCTGAACCTGCCCGGCACGGTGAACTTCGCGGTGTTGGCCTACAAGGAATGGAACCACAACAACTTCCTTGCCTGCGGGGCGACGACCACCGGCATTCCGTGCCCGGTTGCTGCTTTCGGGGCGTTCACCGGCGACCGCGAATTCCACTTGATACCGAGGCTCGAACTGCAGATTTCCGAGCCCCTCTACTTCCTGAAAACGCAAACTCCGGTCACCTGGAACAGCTTCACCGGCGTCAACTTCCCGAAGGGCACCGGCGTTTCGAACGCCAATCTCCTCGCCATGGGCGGCGGGGCGGCCGTTCTCGCCAACAACGAAACCAAGACCGAGGTCTTCACCGACAACCGGTTGACGTTCGATATGCTGAGGTGGGGCATCAACAAGCCGGGGATCTGGGAAACCTACGTCGGCTACCGGTACTGGTACAACAAGTTCGGGACCGACCATAACGCGCCGCTGTTCTCGCTCATCGCTCCCGGCACGTCGATCGAAAGCACGGCTTATCTCGGGACCACCTATCACTTCAAGTGATGCCCGACTGAGCGTCATCGACAAGGAGTTGCATGCCCGGCCTCGTGCCGGGCATGCTCGTTATTGCGGGACCGTTCGCTCGTTGCGCACCCGAGCCGATGACAGCGTGCCGTAACCGACATGAGCCAGCAATCGATGAGCCGCAGCCGCGAGCAGCCCTTCCTCGAAGCGCACGGTATCGTCAAGCGGTTCGGCAACCTGCTCGCCAACGACGTCGCTGAATTCAGTGTGCATGCCGGCGAGGTCGTCGCGTTGCTCGGCGAAAACGGCGCGGGCAAGAGCACGCTCGCGAAGATCCTCTACGGCTACTACGCGGCCAACGCCGGAGCGATCAGCGTGGCGGGTCGGCAGGTTCGGATCGGTTCGCCGCGAGACGCCCGCGCGTTCGGCATCGGCATGGTGTTCCAGAATTTCTCGCTGATCCCGGCGTTAAGCGTGTTCGAAAACGTTGCCTTGTTTCAGAGCGGCCTGCCGACGGTGGTGCCCCGCGCGGCGCTGCTCGAAAGGCTGCGCCGTTACGCCGGCCGGCTGCGATTGGCCGTGGACCCGTTCGCGCCGGTCCGCCGCTTGGCGGTCGGCGATCAACAGAAGGTGGAAATCCTCAAGCAGCTGATGGCCGGCGCCCGCGTGCTGATCCTCGACGAACCGACCAAGGTGCTGGCGCCGCAGGAAGCCGAAGCCCTGTTCACGACCATCGCGGAGCTGCGGGAGGGCCTGGGCATCGTGTTGATCACCCATAAGCTGCGCGAGGCGCTGGCCTGCGCGGATCGGATCGTCGTGATGCGGCAAGGCCGCGTGGCGGGGGTCCTCGACCGGCGCGAGGCGTCCGAGCAAATGCTGCTCGAGCTTATGTTCGCCGAAACGGTCACCGCCGCGCCGCCGCCGGCGCAGGGCGGACGCCGCGTTGACGCGCGATGCGTCCTTGAGCTCGCCGGGGTCTCAACCTCCGGCAGTCGAGGCGAGACCCTGCTCCACAACGTGTCGCTGAAGGTCCATTGCGGCGAGATCGTTGGCATCGCAGGGGTATCGGGCAACGGCCAACGGGAGCTTGGCGACCTCATCCTCGGCCTGAGGCGGCCGCATGTCGGCATCAAGCTATTGTGGGGCGCGGACGCTTCACGATGGTCGGTCGCCGCGATCCGGCAGAAGGGCGCCGCCGACATTCCCGACGATCCATCGGCGCTGGCGTGCGTGCCGAGCCTGACGGTGCGCGAAAATCTCGCGCTCGGCAGCGGCCGGCGATACCGCGCCGGTCTCGGCGTAAATTGGCCAAAGCTCGACGCTGACATGCGGCGAAGCTTTGCGCGCATGGGTTTTGCGTGCCCCTCGTTCGAGGCCCGCGCAGCAACCCTGTCCGGCGGCAACCTGCAGCGCGTCGTGCTGGCCCGTGAATTGGCCCATGAACCGCAACTGATCGTTGCACTCTACCCGACGCGCGGCCTCGATGTGCGCAGCACGCTGGCGGTACGCGCACTGTTGCGTGGGGCGCGCGATGGCGGTGCCGGCGCGCTCATCGTTTCGGAAGATCTCGATGAGCTGTTCGAGTTGAGCGACCGCCTGCTGGTGCTCAGCCACGGCACCGTCGTCGGCGAATTTCTGCCGGACAATTTCCGCGCTGAGGCCGTCGGCCCGCTCATGGTCGGGACCGCGGTAGGGGAGCAAGCTGATGCAGCGTGACGGCGCGGCACGATGGCGCTGGCTGCCGGCGCGCGCCGCAAACTTCGCCTCCGTCGCGGCGATCGCGCTCACCGCATTCTCGGTGCTGCTGATCGCCGCGGGCAAGAACCCGTTGCAGGCCTACGTCGACACGATTGTCTACGTTTTCGGCAATGCCTACGGTTTTTCCGAGCTTTTGGTGCGCATGACGCCGCTCCTGTTCACGGCGATTGCCGCGGCGCTGCCCGCCCGCATCGGGTTGATCAATGTGGGTGGCGAGGGCCAACTCTATATGGGCGCGTGGCTGGCCACGGCCGGGGAGCTCGCGCTCCACGACCATTCGGCGTTCGTCGTGCTGCCGGCATTGACCGTGCTGGGCTTCCTCGGCGGCGGCCTGTGGGGCCTGATACCGGCGCTGCTGCGCGCCTTGCGCCTGGTCAACGAGACGATTTCGACGCTGCTGCTCAACTACGTCGCCCCGCTGATCGTCAGCCTTTTCATATTCGGGCCGTGGCGCAGCGCGGAGAGTTCGTCCTACCCGCAGTCGCCCGCCTTCGTCGATGCGGCGCGGCTTCCGACCTTTTTTCATTCGCGGGTTCATGCCGGCCTGATCTATGCGCTGGCGTGCCTGGTGCTCTATTGGCTGGTCATGACGCGCACGCGCTTCGGCCTGGAGATGAGCGCGATCGGCGGCAATCCGGAAGCGGCGCGGCGCCTCGGCATCCCGGTCTTTCGCTACATCCTGGCGGTGATGTTCGTCGCCGGCGGCGTCGCCGGCCTTGCCGGAATGGCGGAGGTCGCGGCAATCCAGGGCCGCCTGGTGTCCGAGCTCTCGCCCGGATACGGCTTCGTCGGGTTTCTGGTGTCGTGGCTCGCCGGCGCAACGGCGAGCGGCATCCTCGTGATGTCGCTTCTGTTCGCCGTGCTCAGCTCGGTCGGTGACATCCTGCAGATCACGCAGGGCCTGCCGTTCGCCGTCATCAACATCCTGCTGGCCGGCATCCTGTTCATCGTGCTGGGCCGCCGGCCGATTGCGGGTGCAGCGCGATGAGCGGCGCTCTCGTCCTCGGCGTCGTTGCGAGCGCCGTCATGTCGGGCACTTCGCTGCTTTATGCCACGCTCGGCGAAATCGTCGGCGAGCGGGCCGGCATCGTCAACCTCGGCCTGGAAGGCATCATGTTGATCGGTGCGGCGACGGGATTCGCCGTCACGGCGTTGACGGGGCAGCCCTATGTGGGGCTCGCGGCGGCCGCGACCGCGGGGACCGCCGTCAATCTCATCTTCGCCTACCTGGTCGTCGGGCGGCGGGCCAATCAGCTCGCCAGCGGCCTGACGCTCATGTTCTTCGGCCTCGGCTTGAGCGCGCTGGAGGGCCGTCCCTTTGTTGGCGCGTTGATTGCAGGGCTGCCCAAGGTGCGGCTCCCCGGTCTTGGGCCGGCAGGCCTGGGTGGTGGTTTCATGAACGACGACATCCTGGTCTACCTCGCGGTGCCGACGGCTTTGCTGATCTGGTGGCTCCTTTTCCGCACCACCTGGGGCCTGCGGCTGCGCGCTGTGGGCGAGAGCCCCTCTGCCGCCGTTGCCGCCGGTCTCGATCCCGCCCGCCTGCAATACCAGGCCCTCGGCCTTGCCGGGCTGTTCGGCGGAATTGCCGGAGCGCATCTGACGCTGGCGCTGACGCTGACCTGGGCCGAGGGGATGACCGCCGGCCGCGGCTTCATCGCCATCGCGCTCGTCATCTTCGCCAAATGGAATCCGCTCTGGGCGATAGCCGGCGCGCTCTTGTTCGGCGGCGCCGAGAGCTTGCAGCTACAGCTCCAGGCCGCCGGCGCCGACGTGTCGCCGTTCGTCATGAACATGATTCCTTACCTGCTTACCCTGCTGGTGCTCATTCTGTGGGGATGGAATCGCCAATCGGCGGCTCCCGCGGCACTCGGCCGAAGCTTCGTGGGGGTCGAATAGGACGCGCCGGGACGCGCCCGTGCGGCGACATCACCGCGGCAAGAAGAGGAGAGAACACCATGGTACGCATTCCGCTGCTGGCGGCCGCCGGCGCAGCGCTCGCCGCCCTGTTGGCGCCCGGGTCAAGCGTGGCGCAGGACAAGCCGCCGCTGACGGTCGGCGCGATCTACGTCGGCAGCGTCAATGACTACGGCTACAACCGTTCCATGAAGGACGGTCTTGAGGAGATGAAGCGCAATATCCCCGGCCTCAAGTTGATCGAGGCCGAGAACCTGCCCGAGACGGCGGAGTCCGAGCGGGTCATGGAAGGAATGATCCAGCAGGGGGCGAAGCTTATCTTCGCCACCAGCTTCGGCCATCAGCAATTCGCCTTCAACCTCGCCAAGACGCATCCCGACGTTTACTTCGAGCACGCCGGCGGCTGGATGCAGGCGCCGAATTTCGGCAATTTCTTCGGCGCGACGCAAGCCGCTTGGTTTCCAATGGGCGTGGCGGCCGGCAAGATGACCAAATCGAACACACTCGGTTTCGTCGTCGGATTGCCGATCGGTTATGCGATCGGCAATGTCAACGCCTTTGAAATGGGCGCGCGCTCGGTCAATCCGCAGGCGCAGACCCGCGTAGTAGTGACCGGCGGCTGGGCCGACAAGGCCAAGGAAGCCGCCGCCGCGACTGCGCTGATCGACCAGGGCGCCGACGTCGTGACGATGCATGTCGATTCACCCGCGACCATCGTCCAGAACGCCGAAGGCCGCGGCATCCGCTCGATCGGCTTCCAGTCCATCGCGGCACGGCAACTGGCTCCGAAAGGCTGGCTCACCGGGCTCGGCTTTACCTGGGGTCCATTCATGACCGAAACCGCAAACAGCGTCATCGCTGGAACGTTCAAGCCCGCCATGGTCCGCCAGGGTCTCGGCCAAGGTATGATGGCGATAGCCCCGTTCGGCGAAGCGGTCCCGGACGAGGTCCGCGCGCTGGTCACCGCCGCGGCCGACCGGGTCGGCAAGGGCTTCAATCCGTTCACCGGGCCCCTCGTCGACAACACCGGCGTCGAGCGCATCAAGGGCGGTGAATCCTGGGGCGGCGACAAGATGGGCAATTTTGACTGGTACGTCGAAGGGGTGATCGGCAAGGCCAAATAGCAGGCAACAAGACGATCGAATGCCGAACCATCCGGTGGGCCTGCGGCTTGCGGCAGGTTCGACTTGAAGAGACCGCCGCGCGTCTGGCAAGGTGGACCGCCGGAGCAACACTAGGGAGCCCGCATCGTGGAGCTTGTGCTCACCGAATGGGTGAGTGCCATCCTACGCTGGCTGCACGTCGTCGCCGGCATAGCGTGGATCGGCAGCTCATTTTACTTCATCCATCTCGACCTCAGCCTCAAGTCGCGGCCCGGGCTTCCCGACGGCGTCAAAGGCGACGCCTGGCAGGTCCACGGCGGCGGCTTCTATCATATGCTGAAGTATCTGGTCGCGCCGGCCCAGATGCCGGACAGTCTGACCTGGTTCAAATGGGAAGCCTACGCGACCTGGCTGTCGGGATTTGCGCTGCTGGTCGTCGTTTATTACCTCGGCGCCGACCTTTTCCTGATCGACAAGTCGGTGCTCGATCTTACGGCAGTCCAGGCGGCGGGCATCGCCTTCGCGAGCCTGCTTGCCGCGTGGCTCGCCTATGAGGGTCTCTGCCGATCGTCGCTTGGCAAGCACGAGGTGGCGCTCGCGCTGGTCGGTTACGTTTTTCTGGTGGCGCTGACCTACGGCTTCACCCACGTGTTCAGCGGGCTTGGCGCCTTTACCCAGATCGGCGCGCTGGTCGGAACCATCATGGTGGCGAATGTTTTCATCATCATCATTCCGTACCAGAAGAAGACAGTCGCCGCCTTGCTTGCCGGCAAGGAACCCGATCCGATGTGGGGCGAAATCGGCAAGCAGCGCTCGGTACATAACAATTACCTGACGCTGCCCGTCGTTTTTCTGATGCTCAGCAATCATTATCCGCTGATGTTCGCGACCCGGTACAACTGGCTCATTGTCGCGATCGTCCTGGTCATCGGCCCGGTCATTCGCCACTTCTACAATTCGCGCCACGAGGGCAAGGGCAATCCCTGGTGGACCTGGGCCGTGGCGGCGGCCGGCATGGCGGCGGTCGCGTGGCTGTCCGCTGCCGGACCGCGGCTGAGCACGACCGGGGCGCTGCCGCCGGCGCCCAAATTCTCGCAGGTCGCCAATATCGTCCTTTCCCGCTGCAGCATGTGCCATGCGGCTGAACCGGTCTGGGCGGGAATCCCGACGGCGCCCAAAGGCGTGCTGCTCGACAGCAACGAGCAGATCGTGCGGCATGCCCGGCTGATTGAGCTCTTTGCGGTGCGCTCGCAGGCGATGCCGCCGGGCAACATCACCGAGATGACGAGCAATGAACGCCTCGCTCTGGCCTCGTGGTTAGCATCCGGCGCGCCGGGAAAATGAACCGCGACGCCGGGCGTCCGCGCGGGCCTGGCGAGGTCCTCGCAGGCCGCGCGTGACGGAGCGACGCCAGCCGATTGGCGTTGATTTTGCATCCGCGGATTGAGCCTATAACGCGTTGAGTGGCTCTTCTGCCAGAGTTTCCGCCAAAGTTACTGACATGGATCTCAACACCGTCTCGGAGATCGCACGACCTCGCCGGCGCACGGAGCTGCCGGCGTGGCGAGCCGGCGATGCGTGGCTCGCGGGAGGCACGTGGTTGTTTTCCGAGCCCCAGCAATCGCTCAACAGGCTCATCGACATTGTCGATCTCGACTGGCCGGCGCTGGAAATCACCGAGCAGAGCTTGCGAATCGCCGGCTCCTGCACAATCGCCGAACTGGACGCCATGACATTTCCTTCCGGCTGGTCGGCTGCGCCGCTGGTCGATCAGTGCTGCCGGTCCTTTGTCGCATCGTTCAAGATTTGGAATGCGGCGACGGTCGGCGGCAACCTCTGCATGGCGCTCCCTGCCGGCCCGATGATCTCATTGACGGCCGCATTGGACGGCGTCTGCACGATCTGGAGCCCGGACGGAACAGAACGGCGCTTGGCGGTTCTCGATTTCGTATTGGGGCCGCAGCACAACGCGCTCGCGCCGGGCGAATTACTCCGCGCCGTCGATCTGCCTGTTTCGGCGCTGCGTCGGCGCGCCGCTTTTCGCCAGATTTCATTGAGCCCGCTCGGCCGTTCGGCGGCGCTGCTGATCGGAACGCTCGCGCCCGACACCGGCGCCTTCAGTCTGACCGTCACGGCCGCTACGCCGCGTCCGGTCCCGCTTTCCTTCGCGCGCGTGCCGTCGCCCGAGGCGCTGCGCGACAAGCTCGAGGATACGATTGCGCAAGCACGCTATTACAACGACATGCACGGTTCGCCGCAGTGGCGCCGGCACATGACGCTGCAATTTGCCGAAGAGATCCGCAGCGAGCTTGCCGGGAAGGAGCCGGCATGACGTTTCTGGTGAACGGAAAGAGGCATTTCGCGCAACCGCGTCCCGGACAGTGCCTGCGGACGTTCCTGCGCGAGCTTGGCTATTTCGGCGTCAAGAAAGGCTGCGATGCCGGCGACTGCGGCGCGTGCACCGTGAGGCTCGATGGCGAGCCGGTGCATAGCTGCCTGATCCCGGCTCATCGCGCCGCGGCGCGCGACATCGTCACCATCGAAGGGCTCGCGCGCGAGGGCGTGTTGCACCCGATGCAGCACACCTTCCTGCAGGCGCAGGGGTTTCAATGCGGCTTTTGCACGCCGGGAATGATCATGACGGCGGCGAGCCTCAATCAGGCGCAACAACAGGACCTGCCGTCGGCCTTGAAGGGAAGCCTGTGCCGTTGCACCGGCTATCGCGCGATCGAGGACGCCATCCGCGGCGTGTCGCACCTTGAGGATGCCGCACCCGGCGACGTTTGCGGCCGCAGCGTCGGCGCGTCGGCCGGGCCCGCGGTCGTCACGGGCAGCGTGCCCTATACGCTCGATGTCGCCCTGCCTGGCCTCCTCCATCTCAAGCTGTTGCGTTCACCGCATGCGCATGCGCGGATCAAGGCGATCCACAAGGACCCTGCGCTGTCCGTGCCGGGCGTGAAGGCCGTTCTGACGTGGCAAGACGCGCCACCAAAGCTCTATTCGAGCGCCAGGCACGAGGATGAGAGCGGCGATCCCGACGACACTGCGGTGCTCGACAATGTCGTGCGGTTCGTCGGCCAGCGCGTCGCCGCCGTGGTTGCCGAAAGCGAGGCCGGCGCCGAAGCGGGGTGCCGCAGCTTGGCCGTGGAATACGAAGTGCTGCCGGCGGTGTTCGATCCGGAACAGGCGATGGCGCCCGGCGCCCCGGTCATTCACGATAAGGGGCCCGCGGCGCGCATCGACAATGCGCAACGCAACATCGTCGCCGAAATCCATGCCGACATCGGCGATGTCGAAGCGGGATTTGCGCAAGCCGACGTGGTGCATGAGGCGACCTATGTGACGCCGCGCAGCCAGCACGCGCATCTCGAAACCCATTGCGCCATTGCATGGCGCGATGAAACCGGCCGCCTCAACGTTCGATCGAGCACGCAGACGCCGTTTCTGACCCGCCGCGCGCTATGCGCGATATTCGATCTCGATCCGGCCGCGGTTCGCGTGTTCTGCGAGCGCATGGGCGGCGGCTTCGGCGCCAAGCAGGAAATGCTCGTCGAGGACGTCGTCGCGTTGGCCGCGCTCAAGACCGGACAGCCGGTCAAGCTCGAATTCACCCGGGAAGAACAGTTCATCGGCGCGACGACGCGTCACCCTATGCGCGTGCACATCAAAGCCGCAGCGCAACGCGACGGCCGTTTGACCGCGATGCGCATGCGCGTCGTCTCCGACACCGGCGCCTACGGCAATCACGGCCGGCACGTTCTTTATCACGCCTGCGGTGAATCCGTTGCCGTCTACCGATGCGCTAACAAGAAGATCGACGGCTATGCCGTTTACACCAACACCGTGCCGAGCGGCGCCTTTCGCGGCTACGGGCTGCCGCAGACCAATTTCGCCGTGGAATCCGCCATGGACGAGCTGGCGCGCGGCATCGGCATGGATCCGATCGAATTCCGCCGCCGCAATGTGGTGCGCCCCGGCGACCCGATGATCTCCACGTCCGTCGAGGAGACCGATGTTCTTTACGGCAGCTATGGCCTCGATCAGTGCCTGACACTGGTGCAGGACGCGATGGGCCGGCGCGGCGGCCTCGAGCCGCCGACCACGGGCGACTGGCTGGTCGGCGAAGGCGCAGCCCTCGGCATGATCGATACCGTGCCGCCCGGCGGCCACTTCGCCGATGCAAGAATGTCAATGTGCGACGACGGCACCTATGAGCTTGTGGTCGGTACGGCAGAATTCGGCAACGGCACCTCCACGGTGCATCGCCAGATCGCCGCCAGCGTGCTTGGCGCAAAGCTTGAGAGCATAAGGCTGCTGCAGTCGGACACCGCGCACGGCGGCCACGACACGGGCGCCTACGGCAGCACCGGCACGGTCGTCGCCGGACGCGCGACGCAGCTTGCCGCCGAAGCGCTGCGCGAGCGGATCCTGGCGTTTGCCGCCGCGCGTGCCGGCGGCGCCGCCGAGACCTCGCGGCTCACCTCAGGGGCGGTCGTGCGCGGCGCCCAACGCATCGAACTCGCCGAACTCACGCGGGCGGCGCGAGCGGCAGGGCAAGAGCTGCGCGGCAGCGGCAGATGCAACGGCACGCCGCGGTCCGTGGCTTTCAACGTCCAGGCCTTCCGCATCGCCGTCAACAAGCGAACCGGCGCGATCAGGATTTTGCGCAGCGTGCACGCCGCCGATGCCGGGCGGGTGATCAATCCCATGCAATGCCGCGGCCAGGTTGAAGGCGGGGTTGCCCAGTCGCTCGGCGCAGCGCTCTACGAGGAAATGCTCATCGACGACGCCGGCCGAGTGGTCAATCCGACGCTTCGGAACTATCACATTCCGGCGTTCGGCGACGTGCCGAGGACCGAAGTGCTGTTTGCCGAGACGACCGACTCGATCGGGCCGTTCGGCGCCAAGCCGATGAGCGAAAGTCCATACAATCCGGTCGCCGCCGCGATCGGCAATGCGCTCGCCGATGCGACCGGGATCCGCTTCTGTACGCTGCCGTTCAAGCCGGACCGCATCTTTCCGGCGCTGCACGAAAAATTCGGGCTGCCGGAATTCAAAGCGTCCGCGCCAAAGACGCCGGCCAAATGAACGATGCGTCGTCGCATGAGACGTTTCTGCGCCGCGCCTTCGAGGTGGCGAAGCGTGCGCAGGCGCGCGGCAATCATCCGTTCGGCGCCATTCTGGTCGGCCCGCAAGGCGCCGTGCTGTTCGAGGTCGAAAACGGCTACCTGCCGGATCGCGACATGACGGCTCACGCCGAACGCCTGCTCGCCACGCTGGCCTCGAAGGCGCACGCACCGGCATTCCTCGCCCGTTGCACGCTGTACACGTCGGCGGAGCCCTGCGCCATGTGCGCCGGTGCGATCTATTGGACCGGCATCGGGCGCGTCGTGTTCGGACTGACCGAACGCCGCCTGAGAGCGATCACCGGCGATCACGCCGAGAATCCGACGCTCGACTTGCCCTGCCGCACCGTGTTCGACGCCGGCCAGCGCCGGGTCGAAGTCATCGGTCCCTTGCTTGAAGAAGAGGCCACCGCACTGCATGCTGGCGCCTGGAGCGGCGGCGGGCGTCCCTCCTCACCATAGGCAGGCAGCCAATCATGCGGTCGATCGATTGCGCGCACCTTGTTGCTGCGCCGGACAGCTCGGTCGTTTCGGCGCGCCGGATCGAGATCGAGAACGAGCGGATCGGCGCGGTCGGCGAGATTGCCGCCGCCAAGGTCGAGCCGCTGTTCGTGATGCCGGCGCTCGTCAACGCCCACGATCACGGCCGCGCCGTGCGCGTGAGCTCGTTCGGCGCGTCCGGCAAGCCGCTAGAAACTTGGCTGCACTACCAGGCGCTCATGCCGTCGGTCGATCCCTACCTTGCCGCCATCGTCGCCCTGTCACGTTCCGCGCTCGGCGGGGTGGGCGTGGTCATGATGCACCTCACCAAGCCGCAGGGCTTGAGCGACCTTCCGACCGAAGCGGCGGCCATCGCGCGCGCCGGGCGCGAGGTCGGGGTCAGGGTCGGATTCGCGGTGTCGATGCGCGATCGCAATCCGCTGGTCTATGGTCAGTCCGAGCCGATCCTCGCGGCGCTCCCTGCCGAGGCACGCCGGCACATCGAAGCCATTGTCATGCGCGAGCCGCCGCAACCGAAAGAATTCATCGCGCTGGTGCACGAGGTCGCGGCCGCGGCGGCCGGGCCGATGTTCGACGTTCAATTCGGACCGAACGGCGTGCAATGGTGCAGCGACGCCCTGCTCGCAGCCATCGCCGAGGCTTCGCGTAGCACCGGCCGCAGGATCCATATGCATCTCCTGGAGACCCTATACCAGAGGACCTGGGCGGACGCCGCGCATCCCGCCGGCGTGGTCAAGCACCTCGACGCGCTCGGCCTGTTGTCGCCGCGCCTCACGCTGGCGCATTGCGTCTGGGCGCGCGACGACGAGCTCGCGCTGCTGGCCGAGCGCGGCGTCACCATCGCGGTGAACACCAGCTCGAATCTTCGGCTGCGCTCCGGCATGGCAGGCGTCGAACGCATGGTCGCGGCAGGCTGCCGCATTGCGCTCGGCATAGACGGCTGCGCGCTTGACGACGACGACGATGCGTTGCGCGAGCTGAGGCTCGCCCACCTGCTTCACGTCGGCACCGGCTTTACCGGCGCGGTAAGCCGCGAACAGATGCTGCGGGCAGCCTTCGCCAATGGCCGACTCTCCGTCACCAATGTCGATGACGGCGGCGCGGTCTGCGCCGGCGCGCCCGCGGACCTTCTGGTGCTCGACTGGGCTGCGATCGACGAGGATTGCTTGCGCGAGGATATCGACGCGCTGCAACTGGTGCTGACGCGCGCGAGCGCCCGGCATATCCGCGAATTGATCGTTGGCGGCCGCACCGTCGTAAGAGATGGAGCTTTGACCGGCGTCGACGCCGAAGGCGCCCGCGCCGAGGTTCTGGACCGCATGCGCCATGCGATGCGCGACAAGGCGCCGCTCGCAGCCGCCCTGCCCGCGCTCGAGCGCGTCATCGCCAAGCATTTCGAGCCGAGCGCGACCTGTTTCTGAGACGCCACTATCGGCCGCTGCGATAGGTATCGCGCACCAGCCGGGGCGGCGGGCACACGAAAGTCCGCCGGCCGTTCTTCATGCCGAACAGCGGCCGCGCCAGCTCCGCCACGGCCAGCGCCGGATCCCGGCAATCGAGAACCACAATATCGGCCGGGTGGCCGATTGCGATTCCATAATTGCGCAGGTTCATGAGCTTGGCCGGCAAGGTCGTCACCATATCGAGACACGATGCCAGATCGGCCGGGCGGCCGAGCTGCGCGACATTGGCATAAAGGTTCGCCATGCGGATCAACGAGCAATCGCCGAACGGCGTGAACGGATTGAGCACATTGTTGGTCGCGATCGAGCAGACCACGCCGCGGTCGAGCAACCGGTGCGCCGGCGTCACGCCGCGCGGAATGTCGCGATCGTGCTCGCGTCCCATGAGATAGAGATCGGTCGCCGGCAGCACGGTCAGAGCCACGCCGGCATCGGCCAGCCGTTTCGCCATCGAGGCGAATTGCTTGCGCCCCGCGGCCGACAGCTTGGTGACGTGCCCGACCGCGACGCGCCCGCCCCACCGCTCGGCGGTGGTGACGCGGCAGACTTCTTCGAGGTCCATGCGCGCGGGATCGAGGTCGAAATCAAGATGAAAGTCGATGTCGCGGTCAAATCGCCGCGCCAGGGCGAAGATGCGCGCGATGTGGCCGTGCGGGTCGGTGTCGGTGTAGGGACAGCCGCCGATGAGGTCGGCGCCCTGCTCGCACGCCGCGATCAACAGCTCCTCGGTGCCCGGATCGTTGATCAGACCCTCTTGCGGAAACACGCAGATTTCCACGTCGATCGCCCACGCATAGTCCTGCTTGAGTCGCCGCACCGCGTGGAAGCCCTTGAGGCCGATGCGCGGGTCGACCTCGACATGCGTGCGCATGTGCATGGTGCCCTGCAGGATCGCCTTCTCCAGGGTGCGACGGCCGCGTTGATAGATATCGTCCTCGCTGAAGGCGCGCTTGGCCGCCGCGACCTCGGCAATCGCCTCCGCCAGCGTTCCCTGCTCGAGCTTGCAGCGCTCGAGAATACACGACTTGTCGAGGTGAATGTGCGTGTCGACGAAGCCGGCGACCACAAGCTTGCCGGCGATATCCTCCTCGAACGCATCGGCCTTGATGCCGGACGCCAGCGCCACGATGCGCCCATCGGCAATGCCGATATCGACGGTGCGCGGCTGTGGTCCGCCGATGCAGGCGTTGCGCAGGACTAGATCGAGAGCCATGCCGTGTGCGCCCTCAACCGGGCCCGATGCCCGTGTTTTGGCCGCCAATTCCCGCATTGCAATTTCCTGCATTGCAATTGCAAGGGCCGGACCAATTGCAAGGGCCGGACCAATTGCAAGGGCCCGACCAATTGCAAGGGACGCACCAAACGCCGCTACCGCTGGCACGATGCTTGCAGTTCATCGCCCCTGAGCGGGACCCAGCTCGGAATTCACCCGGAGGATCAAACATGCCGCAGATGACATTCAACCGGCGCGTCTTTCTCAAGACCGGCGCCGCCGCGCTGGTTGCAACCGGATCGGCGGCTCGTATTGCGAGAGCCGGCAATGTCATTATCGGCATCGTTTACGTGGGTCCGCGCGACGATTTCGGCTGGAATCAGGCCCATGCGGTCGCCGCACAGGCGCTCAAAACCATCCCCGGCGTCACCGTTGTCGAGGAGGAAAACGTCCCGGAGACCGATGCCTGCTCCAAGGCCATGGAATCCATGATCAACCTGGACAACGCCAATATCATCCTCGGCACCTCGTTCGGCTACTTTGACCCGTTTATGGTCGATCTGGCCAAAAAATATGCAAAAGTCGAACTCCGCCATGCGGCCCCGCTGTGGAGCGCGTCGAAGCATCCGATGAACCTCGGCAGCTACTTCGGCTATCTCAACCAGGCGCATTACGTCGACGGCGTCGCCGCCGGCCTCTCCACCAAGTCGAACAAGCTCGGCTTTGTCGCCGCCAAACCGATCGCGTCAGTGCTCAGCAACATCAATTCGTTCATGCTGGGCGCCAAAAAGTCCAACCCGAATGCGTCGGTCCAGGTCATCTTCACCGGAGACTGGTCGCTGCCGGTGCGCGAGGCGGAGGCGACCAACACCCTGGTCGATGCCGGCAACGACGTGATTACCTGCCACGTCGACAGTCCCAAGGTCGTGATCGAGACCGCCGAGAAGCGCGGCGTCAAGACCTGCGGTCACAACGCCTCGCAGGCGCCGCTGGCGCCGAAGGGCTTCATCACCGGCGCGGAATACAAATGGGTGACCATCTACAAGGGTTACGCCACCGAGCTTGCGGAGGGCAAAAAGCTTCCGAACATGGTGGCCGGCGGCTACGAATCCGACATGGTGCAGAACACGCCATTCGGCGCCGGCGCTGACGAGGCGGCACGCAAGGCGGCGACGGTCGCCATCGCCGATCTCAAGAACAAGAAACCGATCTATGTGGGACCCCTGAAGGACAACAAGGGCAAGGTTGTCATCGACAAGACCTATGACAATCTCGATCCGTTCCTGGACCAGATGAATTATCTGCTCGAAGGCGTCCAGGGCTCGATCACGTGACCGCAATCGCCTGACCGCGGCAGCGCTCGCGCGTCGGGAGCTCGCAGCAAAGCATGACCGACATCGCGGAACCGCTGGGCAGGGCCGCCATCAGCCTTGGGCAATGGGGCGACCTTTCGGTCAGGCTCCGTCGCGGCGCCGAATACATCGCAATTCCGCTGCTGGCGCTCGCGATCACCGGGGTGCTGTTCTCGATTTTTCTGCTGGCGCTTGGAAAATCTCCGATCGAGTTCTTCCAGCTCGTGGACCGCGGCGGCTTCGGCACGGCATTTTCGGTGCAGAATACGCTGCAGCGCTCCTCGCCGCTGATCCTGACCGCGCTCGCCGTGGCGCTTCCGGCGCGCATCGGCCTCATCATCATCGGCGGCGAGGGGGCGCTGGTGGTCGGCGGCTTCGCGGCGGCGGTCGTCGCCATACCTCTCGTCACCGGCAACGTGCCGCCGCTGCTGACGCTTTGCGTCATGGCGGCGGCCGGCATGCTGGTCGGGGCGGTCTGGATCGGCATCGTCGGCTATCTGCGCTACGCGCGCGGCGTCAACGAAACGATCGCATCGCTGCTTATGACCTATATCGGCATTGCCTTCATGAATTTCTTCGTTGAAGGCTCGCTGCGCGATCTGACCAACCCGAACAAGCCTTCGACGATGCCGATCGGCGACGCCTACATGGTCGGAAAGATTCCCGGCACCGACGTACATTGGGGCCTCATTGCCGGCATCGTGCTCGCGATATTGCTGTCCATATTGCTGTCGCGGACCACGTTCGGCTTTGCGGTCCGGGTCGCCGGCGGCAATCCCCGCGCGGCGCTGGCTCAGGGCCTCCCGGTCGGAAAGCTGATCGTCATCTGCTGTGCGATCGCCGGCGCCTGCGCCGGTCTTGCCGGCTTCTTCGAAGTCGCGGCGATCCAGGGGCGCGCCAACGCGTCGCTGGTCGCAGGCTACGGCTTTACGGGGATTCTGGTGTCGTTCCTGGCGCGGCACAATCCGCTGGCCATCATCCCGGTCGCCATCCTGTTCGGCGGCATCGTCGCCTCGGGCGGCCTCATCGAGCGCCGTATGGGGCTTCCCGACGCGACCGTCCTGGTACTGCAGGGCCTGACATTCGTGGTGCTGCTGATGTCGGAGACGCTGTACGGCCGCTTCAAGATATTCCAGGTCCGCGGCGCGACGGAGCGCACATGAACAACAGCGCCCTCTTCATCGTAACGGTGGCGCTGGTCGGCGGCGCGTTGCGGGTCTCGACGCCGTTCATGTTCGTCGCGCTCGGCGAATGCCTGACGGAGAAGTCGGGCCGCGTCAATCTCGGCCTTGAGGGAACGCTGGTGCTCGGCGCCATGGCGGGCTACGCCATCTCGTACCGTTCCGGCTCGCCGTGGCTCGGCGTGCTTGGCGCCGGGTGCGCCGGTTCGGTGCTTGGCGCGATGCACGGCTACATCTGCAAGCTGCCGCGCGTCAACGACATCGCGGTCGGCATCGCCATGATGCTGTTCGGCACCGGCGTCGCATTCTTCTTCGGCAAGCCGTACATCCAGCCGTCGGCGCCGCGGCTCGATTCCTTTTCGCTCGGCGCCTGGACCGGCAATCAGGAGATCGCGACGGCGTTGCAGATCAACCCGCTGCTGATTGTCGGCATCGTTGTCGGGCTGCTGATGGCGTGGGCCTTCGCCAATACCAGATGGGGACTGATCGTGCGCATGACCGGCGACAGCGCGGCGTCGGCGCGGGCGATGGGCGTGTCGGTCGATCTGGTGCGCTTCCTCTGCACCACCGCGGGCGGCTTCCTTGCGGGCGTCGGCGGCGCCTTCCTGTCGCTGTACTATCCCGGCTCCTGGAACCAGGGGCTGTCATCCGGTCAGGGACTCATGGCCGTCGCGCTGGTGATCTTCGCGCGCTGGAACCCGATCCGTTGCGTCATCGCCGCCTTGTTGTTCGGCGCGGCCGGCGCCATCGGCCCGGCGCTGCAATCGATCGGCATCACGCAAGGCTATTATTTCTTCAATGCCGCGCCCTACATTCTCACGCTGCTCATCATGATCGCGTCGGCCGGCTCGAAGCGTGCAGCGCGCGACGTGCCGGGCGAGCTCAGCATCACCAAATAGCCCATGCCAACCATTCCCGGCGATCCTTATGCCTGGCCCTTCGACGGCGACATCACGCCGCGCAACACCACCTTGATCGTCATCGACATGCAGACCGATTTCTGCGGCAAGGGCGGCTATGTCGATGCCATGGGCTACGATCTTTCATTGACGCAGGCGCCGATCAATCCCATTCGTTCGGTGCTCGGCGCCATGCGTGCCAAGGGCTACGGCATCATCCACACGCGCGAGGGCCATCGGCCCGATCTCGCCGACCTGCCGGAGAACAAGCGCTGGCGCTCGAGACAAATCGGCGCCGGCATCGGCGATCCCGGGCCGTGCGGACGCATCCTGGTGCGCGGCGAGCCGGGCTGGCAGATCATCCCCGAGCTGGCGCCGGCGCCGGGCGAGCCGATCATCGACAAGCCCGGCAAAGGCTCGTTCTGCGCCACCGACCTCGAACTGCTGCTGCACGCGCGCGGCTACCGCAACATTGTGCTGACCGGGATAACAACGGACGTGTGCGTGCATACCACGATGCGTGAGGCAAACGATCGTGGCTTCGAATGTGTGCTGCTGGAAGATTGCTGCGCCGCGACCGACCATGGCAATCACCTCGCGGCGATCAAGATGGTCAAGATGCAGGGCGGCGTTTTCGGCTCGGTCTCCAATTCCGCGGCCTTGGTGGAGAATCTGCCATGACGGCAGCGAGCGCCGCTTCGGCCTTAAAGCCCGACGCGCCGGCGCGCCGCGCGCCCTCGCTCGAGACCAGGGGCATGACCAAGGCCTTCGGGCCGCTCGTCGCGCTCGACGACGTGTCGATCATGATCGAGCCCGGAACGGTGCACGCTCTGCTCGGCGAGAACGGCGCCGGCAAATCGACGCTGGTCAAATGCATCATGGGCTTCTACGCGGCCGATCGCGGCCAGGTGCTGCTCGATGGAGCCGAGGTGCCGATCCGCAGTCCGCGCGACGCCCGCGACTTCGGCATCGGCATGGTGTACCAGCATTTCACGCTGGTGCCGTCCTTGACCGGCGCCGAGAACCTGGTCATCTCGCGTGCCGACGCGCCCGCCGTGATCGACTGGAAGAAGGAGAAGCGTTCGCTCGAAGCCTTCCTCGACCGCATGCCGTTCCGCGTTCCGCTCGATGTTCCAGTCTCCGCCATGGCGGCGGGCGCGAAACAGAAGCTGGAAATCCTAAAACTCCTCTATCTCGATCAGCGCCTCCTCATTCTCGACGAGCCGACCTCCGTGCTCACCCCCGACGAAGCCGACGAGATGCTCGGCCTACTGCGCGGCATGACGCGGCGCGGCGACATCACCGTCATCATGATTACGCACAAGTTTCGCGAAGTTCTGAGCTTTTGCGACAGCGTGACGGTGCTGCGCCGCGGCCGAAAGGTCGGCGGCGGCCAAGTGCAAGACCTGACCACCGAAACGATGGCACGCATGATGATCGGCGAAACACAGATTCGCGAACGCGCCGTGCGCAGCACCAGGCCGCCCGGGGACGTGGTGCTGGAGCTCGCCGCCCTCTATGCGATCGATGAGGAGGGTCTTCAGGTTCTCGATCAGGTCGATCTAAAAGTTCATGCCGGCGAGATCGTCGGCATAGCCGGGGTTTCGGGCAACGGCCAATCCGAACTGGTCGAGGTGCTGTCGGGCCAACGGCCGCTCAGCGACGGACGCATCATGGTCAAGCATCGTCCGTTCGAGCCCGACCGCGATTCATTCTATCGCCTGAAGATTTTCGGCCTGCCCGAGGAGCCGCTCAAAAATGCCACCGTGCCGCGCATGACGGTCGCCGAGAACATGGCATTCCGCACGTTCGACCGGCCGCCGGCGGCCAAGCTCGGCTGGTGGCTGTCGCCTGGTCCGATGCGCGAAAGGGCGCACGAACTCATCGAGCGTTATCGCGTCAAGACCCCGTCGCCGGAAACGGCGATCGTCGATCTGTCGGGAGGCAACGTGCAGCGCGCCGTGCTGGCGCGCGAACTGTCGGGCGACGTCGACGTGCTGATCGTCGCCAACCCGTGCTTCGGCCTCGATTTCGCGTCGGTCGCCGAGATTCGCGCGCAGATCATGGAGCAGCGCAATCGCGGCGCGGCCGTGCTGCTGGTATCCGAAGATCTCGACGAGATCCTCGAGCTTGCGGATCGGGTCGCCGTGATGTCGAGCGGCACCATCAATTACCAGGCCCCGGTGACCGAAACGGATCGCGCCACCATCGGCAAGCACATGGCCGGACACTGAGAGGCAGTCCCTTCGATGAAGGGATTTGACGCCATCGTTTTCGACTATGACGGCACGTTGTTCGATACGCGTCCGGCGATCATTCATTGCGTGCAACGCGCCTTCGAGGAATGCGGCCGGCCGGTTGGCGCGCCCGCAGCGGTGACGAACGCGGTGAACAGCGGGCTGCCGTTGCAGGACACGCTGGCCCTCTTGGACGGCAAACTGCGTGCGGATCGAAGCGCGCTGAACGCGCTGGTCACCACCTATCGGCTGCTCTATCGCGACGAAGGCTCCTCGCGCGCGCGGCCATTCCCGGGCGTGAAGGCGGCATTGGAAGAGCTTGGCGCGAGTGGCGCGAAGATCCTGGTGGTCAGCAACAAGGGCATCGCGGCAATTCATCGCTCGCTCGATCAAAGCGGCCTGAGTCCTCTCGTCGACCTTGTGTTCGGCGATGAGCGGGGGCTGCCGAAAAAGCCGGACCCGGCGATTGTGACCGGGCATATCCTGCCGCGATACCCGCAGCTGCAACCCGAACAGGTGTTGATCGTCGGCGACACCGAGATCGACATATTGCTCGCCAGGCGGTCGGGAGTGTCGTGCTGCTGGGCATCTTACGGCTATGGCGAGACCGAGCGCTGCCGGGCGCTCAAGCCGGAGCATGAGATCTCCGGCATCGAGGAGCTGCCGGCCATCGCCCGGCGTTCCTGAAAACGCCACCCGCTGCGTTCACAGCCTGCGCAGCGCCCGGCCGACCTTGTCGATGAAGGCGACGCGCTGCGCCTGCGTCGCGACGTTGAGGTGATAGAGCGCGTAATAATCGGTGCGCGCCTTGCCGCCAGTGAACCACCGTAGATAACGCTTGACGATCTTGCGCGGAGGATCGCTCATCCACAGCGCCATGTAGCGCGGCCGGCCGTAGGTTACGATGCCGACGATATGCTTGACATTGCGCAGCATCGGCTTGACCTGCGCCGGATCGCTGAGATCGAAGGCGACGCCGGGCATGATCATGCGATCGAAGAAACCCTTGAGCATGGCCGGCGGGCCGAAGCACCAGGTCGGAAATTGCAGGATCACCGCCTCGGCCGAAGTGAGCCGGGCAACGTAGCCTTCGAGGCCGGCTTGGTTCCGCGAAACATCGTGGTAGTGCCGCCTGCCCTCCTCCGACAGCACCGGATCGAAATTCTCGGCATAGAGATCGAGCAGGTCGACGTGATGGCCGGCGGCGGTCAGGGCCTCCATCGCCTTGGCGCGAATCGCGGCGTGGAAGCTTTCGGGCAGCGGGTGACAATAGATGTAGAGGATGCGCACGACCGTTTCCCTCACTCGCGCCCGCGCCACTTGCCGCGCGCCGGCGCCCCGCGCCTCGACGTCAGCACGCCCCGCTCATTTCATTGACCGCCGATCGCGCCTTGGCGCAGTTCGGCCTTGGCAATCTTGCCGGTCGGCGTCATCGGAAATGTAGGAACGCAAATCAGCGTGAGAGCGGCAAGATCGTAGGGCAGCGATTGGGCGATCGCCGCCTTTATGCGATCGAGATCGATGTTTTCGTCATGAGCCGTGACATATCCGACCGGGCGCTGCCCCAGCGCCGCATCCGGCAGCCCGATGACGGCGGCCTCTTTGACGGCAGCCTGGGCGCACAGCGCTTCCTCGACGTCGCGCGGAAACCAAGTCCGGCCGCCGACGGTGATCAGCTCGGCGAACCGGCCGCGCATGGTCAGATAGCCGTCGCGATCGAGCGCGCCGGCATCGCCGGAATGAAGCCACCCGCCGCGCAAGGCTTCGGCGGTCTTTTCCGGCCTGCCCCAATAGCCGGTCATGTATCCGCCGCGCATGCAGACCTCGCCGATCTCCCCGACCGGAACTTCGCTGCCGTCGCCATCGAGGATGCGTACCTCCTTGTCCGGCAGCGGCCGGCCGACCGCGCCGAGCCGCGCGTCGGGTTGCAGAACGGGCTCGCCGAGGCCGAAGAAGCCGCCCAGTTCGCTCTGCCCGTAACTTTCAACCAGCGGCAATTTGAGCCGGTCGCGCCACGCCGCCTTGAGACTCGGCGGCACCGGCCCGCCGCCCGAAAGACCGAGCCGCAGCCGCGACGGAACGCGGCCGCGTTTTTCCGCTTCAGCCAGCACTTCGTTGAGGAGCGTCGGGTTGGCGATCAACAGCGTCGCCACCGTCGTCTCCAGGGCGTCGAAGCCGGTCGATTGGGTCCATTTGCCCATGACGTTGACCGTTGCGCCGCGGGAGAGCGGCGGCAGCAGGTTGCCGACAAGCTGATACGAGCTCGACAGCGCGGTCGGACCGAACGACACGTCCTGCGGCATGATGCGCAGCCGCTCGGCGATGCAATTGCAGGCTCGCATCGTCGGCTCGTGCGCGAGGCATGCGCCTTTTGGCTTGCCGGTGGTGCCCGACGTGTAGGAGAGATGCGCGAGCGCATTCTCGTCGGCCGGATCGGGCGGCGCCGGCAAGCTTGCCGCCAGCAGATCAGGCAGGCCTGTGGCGCCGGCCTGCGGTCCGTCCATGCAGACGAGATGCCTGATGCCCGGCACGCTCGAGGCCGCCGCGCGCACGACGGCACCCATGTCGTGCGTGTAGATCACGGCGGCCGGCGTATGATCGGCGAGGTAGTAGTTGAGCTCATCGGCAAATCGCACATTGACCAGCGCCGCAATGGCACCGATCCGCCAGCAGGCGAACAATCCCAGCACGTAATCCATGCCGTTATGCGCGAAGATGGTGACACGATCGCCCTTGCGCACGCCGAGCTCATGCAATGCGCCAGCGTAGCGTTCCGTCGCGATCACCGCATCGGCAAAGCTCAGCGCGACACCGCGATCGACCCAACGCAAGGCGATCTTGTCGGGCGTGCGTGCGGCGCCGTCACGCAGCAGTTGATGCATCAGCATCGGCGGAGGATTCCGGCTTGCGGGTTTCGCCGAGCTCGGCCGGGGCGTCGTCCTCCCAGAGCTCGGAGTAGTCCGGCAGCTTTGCGGCGATCCGTTCCCCGTCACGGATGATCAGGCGGTCGGAGTGCGGCCGGCAGACGATTTCATTGATGGTACGCGCATTGAAGACGATCAATCGCGCCGGCGCCCCGATGACGAGCCGGCCGTGGTATTCGAGCTTGCCGATCGACGACGCCGTGGTGCCGACCAGGGATGGCGAGCCCGTCAACGGATGGTCCATGTGAAGAATGCGCACCGCCTGGCGAAACGTGTCGACGACGTCGTGGTCGCCGTAGGCATAGAAGCTGTCGCGGCAATTGTCGCCGGCTGCCGCCACCGGGATGCCGCGCTTGATCATCTCGTGGACGACGGTGACGCCGCGCCAGCGCGGCGTGCGACGCTCGGCGCGATCCTGAAGGTACAAGTTGACGGTCGGCAGCGTGACCACGGCGATCTCCGCTTCGGCCATGAGATCGAGCGTGCGGTCGACCTCGGCTGGCGGCAGCATCGCCAGGCTGCAGCAATGGCCGCAGACGACGCGACCCTTGTAGCCATGGCGCATGGCGGCGCGCGCGATGTAAGGCAACGTCGCGGCGGCCGGATCGTGCGTCTCGTCGACATGCAGGTCGAGGTCGAGATCATGTCGCGCCGCGAGCGCGAACACCCGGTCGAGCAGCGCATCGATATTGTCGCCCGGCGCGCCGTGATTGCCGATCGACGCCCGGGTCACGCCGCCGAGGAGCCCGCCCGATGCCGCGACCAGCGACGCCACCCGGTCGCCGAACTCGTCCTGGAGGAGATCGATCGGGCACAGCGACACCGCCTGCAGGTCGATTCTGCCGCGCCACGCCTCGCGCATGTCGCACAGCACGGGCCAGCTGCGCTCGGCGGAATCGGGATAGCTATCGATATGGGTGCGGATCGCCGAGACGCCGTGCGCATAGGCGCAGCGCAGGCCGAAGTCCATGCGGCGGCGCAAATCGGCGGCATTCCAGTTCGGACGGTCCGCCACCGCCGCCAGCCGCGCGTTCTGGAAGGTGCCGTCGACATTCGGGCTGCGACGGACGGTGTGGCCCTTGTCGAGGTGGGTGTGAATGTCGATTAGCGTCGGCCAGACCTGCCGGCCGCCGAGATCGACGACGACGCCGTCATCGCGGCGGTCCTGCATGACGGCGATGCGCGCAAGCTTGCCGTCTTCGACCAGCAGGTCCGCGTGCACCACGCCTTCGCTGTCGGCCGGCATCGGCAGCGCGGCATCCCCGCTCACCATGCAGGCCGGCACGCGCGCATCGGCGAGCCAATAGCGGCGCGCATCCGGCCAGGCGATGTCAGCAAACCGGATCGGCATCGGCGTGATACAAGCGGTTGAGAGAGAACCCGGTCATGTCCCGCAGCAGCGCTATGAAGCCGTCGGCCTGATGTTCGGCGGTTTTCCTGCCCTTGTCGGCCGTGGCCTTCGAGGCGTCGCCGACAGCGCCCTCGTGGTTGAGGTCCTGCGCAATCCAGCCGAAGGCGTGCGTGCCGTCCGCACTGAGATGGCTGAACTCCTTCTCGATGGCGATTGCGGAGGAGACGAAGTTCCTGGCTTCGCTCATATGCACGAGGTCTTGGCGAAACGACAGCATGAGCGAGGTCTCGATGTCACCGGCATGGATGCCGTGGCGTGCTTCGACCTCATCGTACATCGCACCTGGCAGCCCGAACCAGCGCCAATGCGTCGCGACCGCCAGCATGCCGAACCGCACCCGCAGTTCGCGGGTCACCGTCGATAATACCGATGCGTTGCCGCCATGCGAGTTCGCCAGAACCATTTTGCGCAGGCCGGCGCGGTGCACGCCTTCGCCGGTTTCGATCAATACCCGTTGCAGGGTCCGGGCCGACAGGCTCAGCGTACCCGGCGAGAGGAGGTGCTCGTTGGATTTGCCGATGCATTGCGTGGGCAGCACCAGCACGCTGAGGTCGGCCGGCAGGCGATCTCTCACCAGGGCGATCATCCCTTCGGCGATGGCCGTATCGGTCATCAGCGGCAGATGCGGGCCGTGCTGCTCGATCGCCGCAACCGGCAGAATCGCAATCGTCTTTTCAGGGTCGAGACCCCTGAAATCCTTGCTCCGCAATTCGGCCCAGAGAAACGCCCGTCCCGCCACCACCGGCTCCATTGAGCGGGAATTCACGCAAGCCGCATGCCAGTGAAGCGGCGCTCCCCGGTCCGGCAGCCGCGACATTATACTGTATACCCTCACCGCACACTGACACCGCCGATCTTGGCTGCCCACACATTAACCCAAGCCTGCACAAAAATACGGCGGCGGCATCCGAACCGGCCTCAAGACACTCGGAATCGGCCTCTCACGGCGATCATTCGCTCGGCACGACCGGCGGCGGGAGGCGGCGGCAGCGCCCCGCGGGTGGCGTGCGGCTTGCATCCTTCGGGAGCAAACCAACATTCGCCAGCAAACCAACATAGGTCATTACCATGTCACGTCTCACGATTGCATGCCTCGCGACAGGGTTGGCCCTGGCGCATGCAGGCCCGGCCGCCGCCGCCGACAAGGTCACCTTTCTAACCAGCTGGTACGCCCAGGCCGAGCACGGCGGCTTCTATCAGGCCAAGGCCGCCGGCCTTTATGAGAAGGAAGGCCTCGACGTCACCATCAAGATGGGCGGGCCGCAAGTAAACGGCATGCAGCTTCTGCTCGGCGGCGAAGCCGACGTGATGATGGGATACGATTTCCAGGTCCTGTCGGGGCTGGCGAAGGGACTGCCAGTCACCACCATCGCCACGTCATTCCAGAAAGATCTGCAAGGGATGATGACCCATGACGATGTCAAAGATCTCGGCGATCTCAAAGGCAAGACCATCCTCATTGCCACGTCCGGCCGCACCAGCTGGTGGCCGTGGCTGAAGCAGCGTTTCGGCTACACCGACGAGCAAACCCAGCCCTATACGTTCAACCTGCAGCCGTTCTTCGCCGACAAGAACGTCGCCCAGCAGTCCTATCCGTCGTCGGAGCCGTTCCAGGCCATGCAGAAGAACGTCCCGGCAAATTTTTTCCTGTTTGCGGACTATGGCTACCCGCCCTACGGCACCACCATGGTCGCCACCACCACGTTCGTCGCCGACCGCCCGGATGTCGCGCGCCGCTTCGTCAAGGCATCGCTCGAAGGCTGGAAGAGCTATCTCAAAGGCGATCCCGCGCCGGGCAACGTGCTGATCAAGGCCGACAATCCGAACATGAGCGACGCCCAGATCGCATTCGGCATCAAGCGTCTCAACGAACTTGAAATAATCGACGGCGGCGACGCCAAGACCATGGGCATCGGCATCATCACCGAAGCGCGCTGGAAGCAGACCTACGAGCTGATGGTGGTCTCCGGGCTGCTGCCGAAGGACACCGACTGGAGAAAGGGCTTCACCACCCAATTCGTGAAGGACCTGAAAATCACGTCGCAGTAGTCGCGGTGACGATGGCAGCGCGAGCAGCGGCATGACCATGACGCCGGATCGCAAGATAATCGGCGATCTAGCTCCTCCGATCGTCGTCGGCGTCCTGGTGATCGCCGGCTGGGAGACGGCTTGCCGCGCGGCGAACATCCCGTCCTATCTGTTTCCGACACCGAGCCTGATCACGACGACCTTCATTGCCGATGCGCCGGCGCTGCTGCATTCGCTTTGGATCACGCTGCGCGTCACGCTGATCGCGCTGGCGCTCGCGGTCAGCATCGGCAGCGCTCTCGCCTTCCTGTTCGTGCAGAGTCCCATCATCGAACGCAGCTTCTTTCCCTACGCCGTCATCCTGCAGGTGACGCCGATTGTGGCGATTGCACCGCTCATCATCATCCTGATGAAGAACACCCAGGGCGCGCTGATCGTCTGCGCGACGATCATCGCAATCTTTCCGATCATCTCGAACACGACCGTGGGTCTGCGCAGCATCGATCCCGGGCACCAGGATCTGTTCGCGATCAATCGCGCCTCGCGCTGGAACAATCTCGTCTATCTGCGCATCCCCAGTGCGCTGCCGTACTTTTTTGCGGGCCTGCGGGTTTCCAGCGGGCTCGCCTTGATCGGAGCGGTGGTGGCCGAATTCGTCGCCGGCACCGGCGGACGCAATACCGGCCTTGCCTACCAGATCCTGCAGGCCGGCTTTCAACTCGAAATTCCGCGCATGTTCGCGGCGCTGTTCCTGATCAGCCTCGCCGGCATCGCACTGTTTCTGACCGTGGACGGCCTTTCGCGGCTGGCGCTGGGCTCGTGGCACGACAGCGTGGTAGCGAAAGAAGCCTGAGAATGCCGAGTGGTTCATTGCCGGGGAGAACGTCAAAATGCTGACAACGAAGCAGAAGGTGTTGCGCCGATTCTTCTACGCCGTGATGCCGATGGAGGATCTCAAGCAGGGTCCGAAGCCGTTTCGCCTGCTCGGCGAGGACATCGTGCTGTTCCTCGACGGCAGCGGCAAACCGGCGGCGTTGAGGGACCGCTGCTGCCATCGCACCTCCAAGCTGTCCAAAGGCTGGTGCAAGGACGGCAAGCTCGTTTGCGGCTATCACGGCTGGACCTACGATCGGACCGGCAAGCTGGTGCAGGTGCCGCAATTCCCCGTGGAGCAGGAAGTACCGAATCTCTCGACGCCTTCCTACCACTGCGAGACGCGCTTCGGTTATGCCTGGGTGGCGCTGGACCAGCCGCTCGCCCCCATTCTCGACGCCGAGGAGGAAACCGATCCGCGCTTTCGCCGCATCCCGCAGTTCTATGAAGTGTGGAACACATCCGCGTTTCGCCTGATGGAGAATTCCTTCGACAACGCGCACTTTGCCTTCGTGCACAAGGGAACCTTCGGCCAGTTCGATCAGCCGCTGCCTGAGAAGTACCAGATCAATGAGACCGACTACGGCTTCGAGGCGGAAACTCTCATCACCGTCGCCAATCCGCCCGTTCAGTATCGCATCGCCGGATCGACCGACCCCACCACCAAGCGCCACATGCGCAACAAATGGTACATGCCGTTCTGCCGCAAGCTCGATATCGAATATCCCTCCGGCCTTCGCCACATCATCTTCAACTCGGCGACGCCGATTGATGATGACCATATCCAGGTGGTGCAGTGGCTCTATCGCAACGACACCGAGGCCGATTGCCCGGCCAAGGAACTGATCGACTGGGATTATCAGATCACGCGCGAAGACAAGGACATCATCGAATCGACCGATCCGGACACGCCGCTCGACATGAGCCGCCGCATTGAAGCGCACATGACGTCCGATCGGCCAGGCATGATCATGCGCCGCCGTCTGTTGAAGCTGCTTGAGGATCACGGCGAGGCGGAAGTGTTCGCTCCGCGCAATGCCGGCGTGCCGGTTGCCGCCGTGGCGGCGGAGTGAGCGCACTGCGCAATCCCGGCAGGATCAGTAGCGCTGCGCCGCAGATGCGAGCCGCCGCATGACTGCAGCAATGCCGATCAAGGCCGTGGCGCAGCCGCAGCCGACGACGACTGCCCCATCCGGCGCGCCGCGACGTGCGCTGCTGCAACTTGCCGAAATCTCGAAGGTATTCACCAACGGCACGGTGGCTCTTGAAGGCGTCGATCTGAAGATTCTTCCCGGCGAATTTGTCAGCCTGCTCGGGCCGTCCGGCTGCGGCAAATCCACCTTGCTCAAGCTCATCACCGGCCTCATTGCGCCGTCTTCGGGCATCGTCGACTGGCCGCAATCGCCCTACGACGCAGCCGGCAACGCCGAACCATCGCTCGGCTTCGTGTTTCAGGAACCGACGCTGCTGCCCTGGCGAACCGTGAGCGAAAACGTCTACCTGCCGCTGTTGTTGGCCGGCGTCGACAAGCAAGCCGCCCGCGATCGGATCGAGGAGGCTTTGCTGCAGGTCGGCCTGACCGCGTTCGCCGATTCGCACCCGCGGCAATTGTCCGGCGGCATGAAGATGCGGGTGTCGATCGCGCGCGCGCTGGTGACCAAGCCGAAAATTCTCCTGATGGACGAGCCCTTCGCCGCGCTCGACGAGATCACCCGCTCGAAGCTCAACGACGAGCTGCTCGAATTGTTTGCGCGACGCGGGCTGACGGTCATTTTCGTCACCCACAGCGTCTATGAATCCGTGTACCTGTCCAGCCGGATCGTGGTGATGAGCTCGCGGCCGGGACGGATCACCGCCACCGTGCCGATCGAGTTTGGCTTTCCGCGCACGGAAGAATTTCGGACCTCGACGTACTACAACGAATGCTGCCGCCAGGTCTCGGCGGCGCTGCGCCGGGCAATGACGGCCGGCTCATCCGCTTCGTGAACGCGCCCCGCGTGGTCTGCCGAGCAGCGCCGCGGGACCGCGGCACGTGTCATTTCGTGGCCATGCGCGCCAGCATGCGGGTTGCCTCCGTCGATCCGAGTTCCTTCGCGCGTTCATACAAGGCGCGCGCCTGCGTCTCGTCGCCGCGCAGGCCGATGACATTGTGCTCGGCGAGGTAGCGCGGATCGTAGGTCGTGGCTGCCGCAAGCGCCCCCTCGGCGCTGCCGGCACCCGCCAGACGACGAAAGGCAATTCGCGCCGCCGTGATGTCGCCGTTCTTCAGGAACTCCTGGCCCCGCTTCATCAGCATCGCAGCTTCTTCGCGGTCCATCGGTCGAGTGAGCACGGTGATCGGTTTTTCCGCATCGCCTGTGCTGCCAAGCTGCGATGGGTCCGGCTTCTTGGCGACCCATTCGAGCCGCACCGCCTGGCGGTCCATGAGCTCCTTGTCGGGCGAGAGCAGATCGATCGCGGTATCCATCACGCCGAGGAAGTTTTTTGGCGCGTAAAGATACAAGCCGCCAAGCTCGTGCGACGGCAATCGCCAGCTGGATTCGCCGACGGCTGCGCCGGCCGACAGTCGCGTGCCCGAGGCAAGACCACCGAGCACCAGGGTTTCCTGGCCCGTCGAAGGGCTGACGGATGCTGCAAGCGACAGCGGTTCGTTCACGAAAGCCTGCTGGCTTCTCACGAACAGCCGCGCCGACGCCGGTGGTGGCGGCGGCGGTTGGCGGTCGGCTTCCTGAACCACGGGCGCGATTGCGGCGACGCTGATGCTGTCGCCCTTGGGGGCGCGGGCGTCCGGCTGGGAATAGGGTATCAAAGTCAAGCCGTAAGCCGCGCATGCGGCGAAGCCGACCAGCAGCGAGAATCGCAGCACCGAGGACGCCAGGTTCCGGCGCCGCAGATCGAGCGGCGGATCGGGAACGATTTCCGGATCCAAACGCCAAAGCGGCAGCGGCATGGATGGCGACAAATCAGGTGCCGACGGTGTCCACTGGACGGCGTCGGCTTGGGGTACTCTCAAGTTCGCGGCGGGCGGAAGCTGCGCTGTATAAGCGGGCGGCGGCGGCCCGCGATATGGGCGGCCGAGATCCATCGCCGCCTGGATCGCGCCATCGAGCCGCGCCTGCGCGCTCTCCACCGACTCGGCGTCGGCCGCCAGCAGGTCGTTCTCCTCGGCGAGGATCGCGTCGTGAAGCCGTGCCTCCGCGGCCTCAACGGAGTCGCCATCGGCCGGTAGCTGGTCGTTCTCCTCCGCCTCGATGGCATCGTGCAGCCGCGCGACGGCGGCCTCGATCGTATCGGCGTCGGCCGGCGGCCAATCGGCGTCGTCGCCATGGCGCTGATCGGCCGCCTCGTCATATGCGGCCGGCTGCATATGCGGCGACGGTTGCGCTTGCGGAATGTCGCTGTCCGGCGCGGAGCGTGTACGCGCGCGCTGTGGCGCGTAAAGCTCCAGCCCTTCCAGCTTGGAGTTCTGCGATATTGGAGTACTCATACTCGCCTCCAGCTTTCGACCTGTTGGTCGACCCTCACGCGGCGATTTTCTTTGCTACCTCTCTTGCTGCAAACAACGCCGGCCGCATGTTTACCTCGACGGTCGACACCGCTGCGCCGCAGGAGTTGGAATCGCACCCCTGCGGCTGGTTCCGGCTTTCACCAGGTCAGTCGACCGACACGCCGGCCTGCTTGATCGGCGCCGCCCACTTCTTGATCTCGCTCCCGACAAAACGCTTGAAGTAGTCGGAGCTGGTGCGATCGGCGGCCACCAGGTCGGTGCCGATCGCCTCCATGCGGGCGCGAACCGACGGCGTGTTCATCACCTCGACTGTGGCGTCATGCAACTGGCGGACGATGGCGTCCGGCGTGCGCCGCGGCAGGAACAGCCCGATCCAATTGTTGGCCTCGAAACCCTCAAGACCCTGCTCCTGCGCGGTCGGTACGTCAGGCAGCACCGCCGAGCGCCGGCCCGCCAGCACGGCGATGGGTTTGACGGCCCCGGCCTTGATCTGCGTCAGCTCGGTCGAGACGGAATCGCACAGGTAATCGATGCGCCCGGCGATGAGGTCCTGCAGGGCGGGCGCCGAACCATGATAGGGAACGTGCTGCACGTCGATGCCGAGCGCCGAATTCAACAGCACGCAGCCGAGGTGGGTCGAGGAACCGGCGCCTCCCGATCCGAACGACATTTTCGCCGCATTGGCCTTGGCGTAGGCGGTAAATTCCTTAAGAGAGCCGCCGCCCTTGAAGTCCTTGTTCACGACCAGAACCAGCGGCTGCTCGGCGATGAGCACCACCGGAGCAAAGTCCTCCGTCGCGCTGTAGAGCGGCTTTTTGTAAAGCGTCTGATTGTAGGCATGCGTGCCGACAGTGCCGAGCAGCACCTGATAGCCGTCGGCGGTCGCCTGTGCGACGCGCTGGGCGCCCACCATGCCGCCCGCTCCGCCGACATTTTCGATAATGAACTGCTGTTCGAGGATCTCGCCGAGGCGTTGCGCGACGATCCGGCCGACCACGTCGGTCGGGCCGCCGGCAGCGAACGGCACCACCATGGTGACCGGCCGGGTCGGCCAGTTGGCCGCGTAGGCAAGTCCGCCGGCGGCGAGCAAGCTCACCAGTGCCGCCATCATCCATCTTTTCAACATCGTCCCCTCCTGTCAGGCGTCGACGTCCGCGCGCAGGCCGGCAGGCCTCGCCGCGCTTTGCAAACGCGCCGTGCAAATCTGTCAGGCCGCGCGCGAGCCGAGCGCTTGCGCACTCCGCCGCGGCGCGGCTTTACGGCAGTTCGATTTTTCGGGATTCGAAGCGGTTGAGAGTGTCGGGAGGTCGGCAGGCTGACGCATTACGCATGGCGCTACTCCACTCACTAACGCTGACTACACTGACGAAGACTGCGCTTACCAACACTGCACTTACGAAGACTGCGCTTACCGAGACTTCACTCACCCAAGTCTTGACTCACCAACGAGTCGACCGCCTCATCGCTCAAAGCCGATCGCCAAGCTCCGAGGCTACGCAAAGCTGACCGTGCTTTGTGGCGAGATCACGTCTCGCCGCGCCAAAAAGATCATGCGGCGCGTCGAAACGGCGTTGCGCCAATCGAATCAAAATCTTGCGCGTGATGCGAATTGAAGTCGGCGCTATTTTCTCAAAGCCGACGTGTCGGCGTCCAAGCGCCGCCACAATGCTGCGTTCAGGTTTGCGAGTTCGCCAAGTTGCAGTGTTGCGTAAGCGTGGGGGTGTACCATGCGCGGCCGTCTCGTCGTTGCCTGTCTGATGGCGTCGGCAATTGGCTTGTTCAGTGTCAATCTCGCCGCGCAAGTCGTACCGAAATCTATCCAGGAAGGCGGCACCGACGCCGCATTGCGCGAGCGCAAGAATGCCTGGACGGTCGGCATTGTCGGCGGCTTGATCTCCGGAACCTATATGCGCTTTGCCGACGAGATGGCGTCGGCGCTCGACGACGGCGACAACCTGCGCATTCTCCCGATCGTGTCGTACGGCGCCGCTTCCAACCTCGACGACCTGCTTTATCTTCAAGGCGTCGACGCCGCCGTCACCCAGTCCGATGTGTTCGAGTATTACCGCACCCAGCGCAAGACGCCCAATCTGGAGCGCCGGGTCCAGTACGTCATGCGGCTGCCCATCTCGGAGCTGCACATCCTGGCGCGCGACGACGTGAAGTCTCTGGAGGACCTGCGCGGCAAGAAGGTCAACTTCGGTCCTGCCGGAACCGGGGCGAGCCTGACCGGAACCATTGTATTCCAGCGGCTTGGCATCAATGTCGAGCAGGTCTTAATCGATCAGCCGACCGCGCTGCAGAAGCTTCGCGCAGGCGAGGTCGATGCCATCGCCCGCGTCGTGCTCAAGCCGATCGACTTCTTCTCCAAGATCCCGCCGAATTCGGGTCTGCATCTGGTGAACATCCCCTACACGAAGGCGTTCGAGGACTTCTATACGCTCGGTGAGTTCACCAAGGACGACTATCCCAATCTGCTTCAGGGCAAGGATCGCATCGACACGATTGCGGTTCCGGCGGTGCTGGCGGTCTTCAACTGGCCGAAGAAATCCGAGCGCTACCGGAAGGTCGAGCGTTTCGTCCAATACCTGTTCAACCGCTGGGACAAGTTCCAGCACCCGCCGTATCATCCCAAGTGGCGCGACATCAATCTGGCCGCCACGGTGCCCGGCTGGACCAGATTCAGCGTCGCCGACGACATGCTGCAGCACATCACCGCGGCGCAGCAGCAGCAACAGCAGGCGAGCTTCCAGGCCTTCCTGGGCACGCAGGAGCACATACCCGGCAGCGCGGCCGAGCGCGAAGCCTTGTTCCGCGATTTCCTGCAGTGGCAGCAGAAGGCGGGCGCGCACTAGCCGGCACGCCTACCGCCGGCTTCAGCGAAGCTGCCGTGTGAGCCCCGCCATGCGCTCCGCAATCAGCATCAGCGCGAGCGTGAAGACGACGATGAGACCGGACGCAGCGGCCGTGCGAACGTCGAGGTTGGTGTCGATCTGCTGCCACAGATGAATTGGCAGCACCTCGGTGCGCTCATCGGCCAGAAACAGCGACACCGGCACGTTGTCGAAGGACGCCATGAAGGCGAGGAAGGCGCCGGCGCCGAGCCCGGGCGCGATCAGCGGCAAGGTGATACGGCGGAACGTCATCCACCAGCCGCCGCCGAGGCTGTAGGAGGCATCGAGCAGGGCCGGATCGAGCTGGCTGAGCGCCGCCGCCGTGGTGCGCAGGATGAAGGGCACGCAGACGACGACGTGACCGAGCACCAGAAAAGCGATGTTGGGCGAAAATCCGAGCTTGTTGATATAGACCAGTGCGGCGAAGCCGAACGCCAGGGCCGGCAGCAGCAGCGGCGACATGAACAGGAGATCGCAGGCCCGCAGCCATTTCGATCGGCTGCGGGAGACCGCGAGCGAGGCCGCCGTGCCGAGCAGGACGCAAATGAGCGTCGTCCACAAGGCGATGACCAGACTGTTCCAGGCCGCCCGCTGCATCTGGTCGGCATCGACCAGCGCGTAGTACCAGCGCAGCGACAGGCCGGACGGCGGAAACTTCAGCGACGCCGAGGAGGTGAACGAAGTCAGCAGCACGATTGCGGTCGGCGCCACCAGGAACACCATCGCAAGGACCGTCAGCGCGCCGAACAGGAGGCGCATTGAGGCGGCTTCCCAGTCGATCGGCGCGCTAGGCCTGGACATGGCTCTCGGCGCTCCGCCCCAGCGCCCCCAGCACGGCGACCACGACCAGGACCGCCACCATGAATACGACCGCGATCGCCGCAGCGAACGGCCAGTTGTTGGCGCCGATCGCCTGCTGGTAGATATGCAGCGGCATGTAGATCAGTCGCGCGCCGCCGATCAGCGTCTGCGTCACGAAGGCCGTGATGCAGGCCGTATAAGTCAGGATGCAACCGGCAATCACGCCCGGCAGCGACAGCGGGATCGTCACCCGCCACAGCGTGCGCCATTCGCCGGCGCCGAGCACGCGCGAGGCATCGGCCAGGTTCGGATCGATCTTCGACAGCACGGTGAGGATCGGCAGCACCATCAGCGGCATCTGCACCTGCGCCAGCACGATGACCACGCCGATCTCGGTATAAAGCAGCCGCAGCGGCTCATGCACGAGGCCGAGACCGAGCGCGATCTGGTTGATGATGCCCTGCCGGCCGAGAATGACGATCCAGGAAAACGTGCGCACCACGACGCTGGTGAGGATCGGCAGGATCACCAGGAACACGATCGCCCGTTGCAGGCGGGCGCCCGAGCGCGCGCAGACCCAGGCGACCGGATAGGCGAACACCAGGCACAGCAGCGTCGCCTTCACGCCAAGCAGCAGCGTGTCCCACAGGATCGAATAATTGAACGAGTCGGTGAAGAAATGGACATAGTTCGCGAACGTCCAGGTCCTCATCGCCAGGTCGCCGTGCAGCGACAGGACGATGAGGACGAACAACGGCGCGACGAAGAATGCAGCGAACAGCGCCGCCAGCGGCAGCACCAATACGGATTCGATGCGCACGCCCGAAAACCGGCCGCTACGCCTTGATCTCCCGGTTGAACCGTTCGATCAGCGCGCCGCGCTGGGGATTGAGCTTGACCCAATCGATGCCGCGCACCTTCTCGAGGTCGGCGTGCGATTTGGCGAGCGACTTGGTAATGGCGCCCTCGAGCGCGACCTTCGCGTTGGTCGGGATGGCGTCGTAGGGTGGCTTGAGCATCTGCGCCTGGATGGCCGGATCAAGATGCAGATCGATGTATTTCACCGCCAGCTCCGGCTCGACTGCGCCGGCGGCGAGGTGCAGGCTGGTTTCCCAGCCGACCGCGCCGGTGTCGGCGATCGCCAGCTCGACCGGCACGTCCTTCGCCTTCAAGGTTTGCACGAAGTTGAAGTTGTAGGGAGCAATGTCGATCTGCTCCTGCTGCCACAGCGTGGCATAAGCTCCGAGGTTGGCGGCGATGGCGCCGACATTGGGCAGAAGCGACCGCAGCGCCTTGAATGCGGGCTCGAAATCGGTGTCGGTGCCGCCCTTGATCCGGTTGAGCTCGGCGAGAAACGCAATGCCAAGCTGGCTGTTGAGCGCAGTCAAGCCGACGCGGCCTTTGTATTTCGGATCCCAAAGGTCCTCCCAGCTCTTCGGCGGAGTCGCAATATTCTTCGGATTGTAACCGATACCGATCACCTGAATGGTGATCTTCGGTCCCCATTTGTCCTGAAACTTCGGCAACAAGTCCTTGAAGTTCGGTGATTGCGCCGAGGGATATTCGACGATCAGACCATCCTTCGCGGCGTCGAGCACCTGGGGCGCGTCGAAAAATACCACGTCGAACGGCGGCCGATTGCCCTTGGAAGCGGCGAGCCGCGCCAACTGATCGTTGCCGAGCACGATCGACTGGGTGACGGCGGCGCCGGTCGCCGCCTTGAAGGCGGGCGCGATGACGTTGCGGTCCGCCTCGCTCCAGGTGCCGGGAAACGTGGCGGCGACCAGGGTCTTCGACTGCGCCCTCGAGACGTACGGCATGGCGCAGGTGGCGCCGAGCGCGGCGCCGGCCGCCATAAGGGTCCTGCGGTTGATCCGGTATGTCATGATGGTTCTCCTCGCGTTTTCAGGATGCCGGAAAGAGCTGACACGCCGCGGCCGAGGTCGGCGCGAGCCGCACGCGTTCGCCTCGCTCCCGCATCGTAATCTGTGCCTGGCGCGGCTCGCTCACTCTCAGTGCGAGGCCGGGTTCGATCTCGACCTCGTAGACGACGTGGGCGCCGAGCGGCATGACGGCCTTGACCGTGCCGGCCAAGGCGTTGGCGGCGGCCGGCGGCTCGAAGCGCAGATGTTCCGGGCGGATGCAGACGACGACCTTGCTGCCGTTGGCAAAATGCGGCGTTGCAGGGACATCGAGCCTCGCCCCGCCCGCGAGCATCACCTGCGCGCTGGACGCGGCCACCGCGATATTGCCCGACAGCATGTTGGTCGTGCCGACGAACTGGTTCACGAACAAGGTTCGCGGCCGGTCGTAGATCTCGGTCGGCGACGAGACCTGCTCGATGCTGCCGCGCGACATGACCGCGATGCGATCGGCCAGCGACAGCGCCTCTTCCTGGTCGTGCGTCACCAGGATTGTCGTGATGCCGGATTCGCGCTGTAATCGCTTGACCTCGATCTGCATGTCGAGCCGCAGGTTCTTGTCGAGCGCGCCGAACGGCTCGTCGAGCAGCAGCACCTTGGGGTCGATGGCCAGACAGCGGGCGAGCGCGATGCGCTGCTGCTGACCGCCGGACAATTGCCACGGGCGGCGCTGCGCGAATTCGCTCATGTGGACGAGCGCCAGCATCTCGGCGACGCGCGCGGCGATCTTGTCGCGCGGCCATCGCCGCGCCTGCAATCCGTACGCGACATTCTGCGCCGCCGTCATGTGCGGAAACAGCGCGTAGTTCTGAAATACGATGCCGACGCCGCGCCGGCGCGGCGACAGATCGTCGACCGGCACACGGTCGAACAGCACCCGGCCCTGCGTCTGGCGGATGAAGCCGGCAATGATGCGCAACAACGTCGATTTTCCGCAGCCGGACGGCCCGAGTAGCGCGACGAGTTCGCCACCCTCGACATCGAGATTGATGCCGCGAACCGCAACGAAGTCGCCGAATCGCTGGGTGATATTTTCGAGACTCAGCCGGTGCCCGCGATGCGTCGCCATGGGGACGAGCGCCCCTCCCATATCACGCCGGCCCCTTCAAGATCGCCGCAGACGCAGCCGGCGTCAACGGAAATTTTGTGGCGGCACCGCATGAATGAAGCGTGCCGGTGGCTTGTTAAGCCGCGCCGCGAATTGTGCTATGGCGTTCAAGCGATCATCCGCCGAACCGCGCTTTGGGCAAGCGGATAGGTCGTTCGACCGGCAGAGGACGCGTCCGTCGCGAATCGTATGCATACTGCGATCGAATACGGAGTGCCGACCGATCGATGCGGCCTGCAGCTGCGATTGGGCGTCGAGCGGGGATTCTTTCGCGACGAGGGCGTCGATCTCACGCTGCGAATTGTTTTCGGCGGCCCGGAAATCGCCGCCGAGCTCGATGCCGGACGGCTTTTGATCGGGGAGCTCGGAACACCACCGGGCCTGACCGCGCTCGCCAAAGGGGCGCGCTTCAAGATCGTCGGCAGCGGCGTTCGCCGCGGCGCAGTCCAGTACTTTGTCGCGCATCCACGCTTCGCCGATTGGCCGGATCTGGTCGGCTCCAGGCTCGGCGTATTGAGCCGCGGAAGCTGCAGCGACTGGTATATGCGCGAAGTGCTCAAACACAACGCCATCGATCCGGAAACGGACGTGACGATCCACGGCCTCGGCGCGCGTTATCCCGAAATCCTCAAATTGCTGGCCGACGCCGACCTCGACGGCGCCATCATGTCCGAGCCCCACGTGACGATCGGAGACGAGGCCGGCCTATTCAAGGTCTGGCTGGGCATGAACCGGCTTGATTTCGTGCCGCGCATGCAGTGGACGATTGCCGTCGCCAACGACCGTGTGCTGGCTGACGAACCGGACCTGGTCGCGGCAGTGCTGCGCGGATGTGCCAGAAGCTATCGCTATGCCGCCGATCATCGCGATGAATGGGCGGACTTTGGCGCTCATTATTACAGGATCTCGCGCGAGACGATGATGAAGTCGATTGATCGCGAATTCAGCGACCTGCAATTCGATTGTGCCATCGATTTCGAAGGTCTGAACGCCGCCTTGGCCTTGCAACGCAGGCTTGGCGCCATAACCGCGCCTTTGTCCCTGACCGACGTCGTCGATGCGCGTTTTGTGCCGCCTGCCTGAGCGCAGTGATGGTTGCGATGGAGTCCAAGAATGGACATGGATGACGACGACTTCGTGGGCAATATCGAATTCGATCTCACCCCCGAGCAGAGTGAGATTGTGAGCCGCGCGATCGAATTGGCGTCGCAAGCTGACCTGGCCTTTGAAGACCACGACGCGTTTCGCACCACCAATCCGCTGATTGCCATCATGCAATGGTGGCAGAGCCATGTGCCGGAAGCCGAAAGGCGCCGCTCCTCGCCGGAAGGGACACTCGCTGAAGCTTGCCGGTTGTTTGTGCTGGCTCACGAAAAACAACCGTAGCCATATCGAGCCAGCGTCTCGTCTACTCAGACCGCTTCCTTCAGCATCTGTCGAGCGGTAGCAAAAAAACTCGAAATCAGCCTGTTGGCTTTGCGGCTCGCAAGACAGACGACCTCCACGCTGGAGTGGACGACAGGGCCGGCGATCTTGAGCTTGACCACCCGATCGCCCGGCAGGATGCCTTCGTCGAAGATCGTGCCGATGCCGATGCCTTCGGCAACCGCGTTGACGACGCCCTCGCGGCTCGCGAACTGCACGACGCGGCCGGGCGCAATCCCGCTTTTCGCGAACAGGCGGTCGTGCGCCACGCGGGCGGCCGAGCCCGGTTCACGACACACGATCGTCTCCTTGTGGAGGTCCCGTATCGACACCGACTGCCGTTCCAGCCATGGCGCGCGACGCGGCGCGATGATGACGAGCGGCGGGTCTCTGAACGGCAGCGCGTAGAATTTGGGCTGCGATCTGGTGCGCCCGAGAACCGCGATATCCAGCTCGTAGTTGATAAGCTTCTCGGCGAGGCTTTGGGAGTTCAAGAAATCGACCGAGATCGACACCGCGGGGAAAGCGGCGCCGTAGCGGGCCACCAGCTTCACGACATCGTAGGGGCCATACGAACCAACCCGCAGATGCCCGCGATGCAGTCCGCGAATTTCATCGAGATACGCAGTCGCCTCCTCAAAACTTCCGAACATGCGCTGAATGAACGGAAGCAGCGATTCCCCCACGGATGTCAGCGTTGCGCCGCGTCCGCTGCGATGAAACAGCTCGGCCTCATGCCGCCGTTCGATTTGCTTGATTTGATTTGTGACCGTCGGCTGGCTGACGCCAAGGCTGCGGGCGGCCTCGCTGAAGCTGCCGTTCAGCGCCACGGCAAGGAAGGCGCGGGCCTGGCTCGGCGTCATAGCTTCAACCTATATCCCAACCACGAACTTTGAATTTGATTTATAGGCCATTTTCTGCGAGTCTGGCAATGCCAACGGAGATACGGCCATGAAACGCCAGGAAATGGCGATCGATCCGTTTCAGTTGTTCGACAAGAAAGCCCGAAAGCAGCTCACGCGCCGCAGTGACTGGATCGGGCTCGCATATCTCGGCGGGCATTTCACGGCGATCGGCTGCACCGGCGTCCTGGTCTATCTGACCTACGGCACGATCTTGATGCTGCCGGCCATGTTCGCGCACGGCATCGTGCTGGCCTGTCTGTTCGCGCCGATGCACGAGTGCAGCCACGGCACCGCGTTTCGCTCGCGCTGGCTCAACGAATTCTCCTATCGGCTGGTGAGCCTCGTCTATATCAGCCAGCCGACCTGGTACCGCTATCGCCACGCGGTGCACCACACCTACACGCAGATTCAAGGCAAAGATCCGGCCATGGTGCTGCCAAGTCCGACGACCTGGCAGCATTACATCGAACAGGTCGTCGGCTGGCGTTTCTGGACGACATTTCCGGTCGCGATCACCAAGCACGCGCTGGGAACGATGCGCCCGCAGGACTCCTGGTACGTTCCCAAGGGCGATCTGCCGCGCATTCACAACGAGGCGCGGTTCATGATCGCGGCCTACGGCACGGTGGCCGCATGCGCCATCTTCTTCGGCAGCTTTGCGCCGCTGATCTACTGGCTGCTGCCGCGCATGATGGGCGAGCCGCTGCAGCGCATGTGGCGCATTGCCGAGCACAAGGGCTGCGACGAGGGGCCGGACGTGCGCACCAACACGCGCTCGACCAAAGCGAGCTTCCTGATGCGCGCGCTGTGCTGGAACATGCCGTTCCATTCCGAGCATCATGTCTGTCCGCAAGCGCCGTTTTTCGCCCTGCCGGCGCTGAACAGGATCGTGGGCGACCAGCTTCACCCGATGGGTTCGGGCCTCTGGACCGTCGACCGACAGGTTCGCGCCACCTGCATTGTCTCCAAAGCGGAAGCCGATCGCGTCATGGCTGCGCGCAAGGCGCGCAACGAGCAGGTCGACACGAGCTGGATTTGCGCGCTGGATTGAGCTTCGAGTTCATTGACGCGGAGCGCGGGGCGCAATGACCGCCGAGCAGGCCGATTGGCATTTTGCCGGAATCGCCGATGACTTCGAGGACGAAGACATCGAGCAGATCAAGATCGGTCCGCTCGCGGTCGCGCTCTATCGCGCCAAAGGGCAATTCTACGCGACACAGGATCTGTGCACGCACGAGCACGCCTATCTCTCCGACGGCATTCTGATCGATTGCGTCGTGGAATGCCCGTTTCATCAGGGCCGCTTCGACGTGCGTAACGGCAAGGCGCTGAGTGCCCCGGTGTTCGATCCGCTCAAGACCTATGAGCTCAAGATCGTCGAGGGAAAGATCTACGTCCGGGTGAGCCACGCCGAAGCGGAGGCCGATGCACAGGTGCAGGCGCGTCATGGAACGTGACCGCCGGCGCGGGGCGCGCGCCGCCGGGGCCGCGCCATGAACGACAAGGGCGCGGAAGATTCCGCGGGCCGCTGGGACACCGAAGCCGACGTGGTCGTGGTCGGCTACGGCTATGCCGGGGCGATCGCGGCGCTCGAAGCGTGCGAGGCCGGCGCGGACACGCTGCTGATCGAGAAGATGCCCGATCCGGGAGGCATTTCCATTACGTCCGGCGGCAATGTCCGCACCGTCGAGGACGCCGAACAGGCTTTCGCGTATCTGCGCGCCACCAACGCCGGCACGACGCCGGACAGCGTCCTGCACGCGCTGGCGGCGGGCCTGCAGCAAATACCGGCCTATTTCGAAAAGTTGTGCGCCGTAAACGGCGCCACGATCGATCACAGGCAGGCCGACGGCAATTATCCGTTTCCCGGCACGCAGACGTTCGGCTATGTCAGCATCAAGCACGTGCCGGATTTCAATCCGGCGGCGACCTATCCGTTCGTATCGAGCTATGTGCCGATCGAACGGGCGGCGGGCGTGCGGCTGTTCAAGGTCATCGAGGACAATATTCGCGCCGCCAAGCTGCGCGTCATGCTGTCGACGCCCGCCAAGCGGCTGATCACCGGGGCGCAGCGGGAGGTTCTTGGCGTGCAGGCCGAGCGCGACGGGCGGCCCATCAATATCAAGGCGCGGCGCGCCGTCGTCCTGGCCTGCGGGGGCTTTGAAGCGAGCCCGGAATTGCAAATGCAGTTCTGGCAGGAAAAGCCGGTTCTCAATGCAGCCTACATGGGCAATACCGGCGATGGCATTCGCATGGCGCAGGATGTCGGCGCCGCGCTATGGCACATGTGGCACTACCACGGCGTCTACGGTTTCAAGCATCCCGACCCGGATTATCCGTTCGGCATCCGTCCCAAGCGCTTGCCGGACTGGATCCCCGGCGAAGCCGCGCGCGCCGACGTCAAGGTGCCTTGGATCATCGTCGACCGCCTCGGCCGACGTTTCATGAACGAGTACCAGCCCTACACGCAGGACACGACCTGGCGGAGCATGGCCGTGTTCGATGGTCATTCGATGAGCTATTTGCGCATCCCGTCCTACATGATCATGGACGAGAGCGGACGCGGCGCCTATCCGATCGTGTCGCCGACATTCAATGACCGGCGCTTCAAGTTCGAATGGAGCGAGGCGACGTTGCGCGAGCTGGAAGCCAAAATTCTGCATAAGGCCTCCTCGATCGGCGAACTCGCCGCATCGATGAAGCTCGACGAAGCGGTGCTGCAGGCGACCATTTCAGATTGGAACAAGGCTTGCGATCAACACCATGATGGCGTGTACGGGCGTCCGCCGACGTCGATGGTGAAGATCGCGGCGCCGCCGTTCTATTACGCCGAAGTCTGGCCGATCTGCTCGAATACCCATGGTGGCCCGGTGCACGACGCGGACCAGCGCGTGCTGGACGCTTACGGCAATCCAATTCCGCGTCTGTTTGCCGCCGGCGAACTGGGCGGCGTATTCGGTCACCTTTATATCTCCGGCGGAAACCTGGCCGAGTGCTTCGTCGGCGGCTGGATCGCGGGCCGCAACGCGGCCAAGCTCGCGTCGTGGCAATCCGAGGCCGAGACGGTCGTTCATGTCTGAGCGGCCGGGCGACGAATTCGACTTGCATCGATGACGCCGCCTCTTCGACATGGTGGGCGGGCGCGGCGGGTCGAGGATCTGGCGCTTCTCACTGGGCGGGCGTCGTTCGTCGACGACATCGACTTGCCGGACATCCTGACCGCCGCCTTCGTGCGCAGCCCATTCGCGCACGCCGCAATCGGCAAGATCGATAAATCGGCGGCACTCGCGATCGCCGGCGTTCATGCCGTCTACACGCTCGACGATCTGCGGCCGCATCTCACCTCCGATCGCACGCCGCTCGGCCAATCGGTCACCGAGCTTGTCGGCCTGACGACCAGCAGCCTGCGCCAGGATATTACCCCGTTCATTCTGGCGCGGGACGAGGTCTGCTATGTGGGCGATCCGGTTGCCGTCGTCATCGCCGACGATCGCTACATCGCCGAAGACGCCGTTGCGCGCGTCGAGATCGACTATCGGCAGCTGCCGGCGATATCGGACTGCCGCGATGCCGCGAAGCCCGGCGCCGCGGTTGCCCACAGGCGGGCGCCGAACAACATCCTGGTCAAGTACACGATCGGATACGGCGATTGCGAGCGGGCCTTCGCCACGGCGGCGCATGTCGTCGATGTCTCGCTCACGCAGCGGCGTGGCGGCGCGCATTCGATCGAGGGGCGCGGCGTGCTTGCCCGCTACGATGCGGTGGAAGACCGCACCACAATATGGACGTCGACCCAGAGCCCGCACGAGATACGCCTGTCGCTCGTCCAGCTCTTCGACATCGCCGACGAGAAGCTGCGCGTCATCACGCCCGATGTCGGCGGCGGCTTTGGCGCCAAATATCTGATCTACCCGGAAGAGGTGGTGATCCCGCTGGCGGCGCGCCTGCTGCGGCGCCCGGTCCGATGGATCGAGGATCGCCGCGAACACTTCCTGACCTCTATACAGGAGCGCGATCAGTATTGGGACCTGCAAGCCGCCTTCGACGATCATGCCAAGCTCGTCGCGGTGCGCGGCCTGCTGATCAACGATCAGGGCGCCTATACGCCGCAAGGCATCAACGTCTCCTACAATTCGGCGACGGCGCTGCCGGGCCCTTACCGGTTGCCCAATTACCGGCTCGATGTGATCGCGGTCGAAACCAACAAGGTGCCCACCATGCCGGTGCGCGGGGCCGGCTATCCGCAGGGCACGTTCGCGATGGAGCGATTGCTCGATCTTGCCGCGGCGAAGCTCAAGATTGACCGGGCCGAGATCCGGCGGCGCAACCTCGTTCCGGCGGATGCGATGCCGTACACGACGCCGCTGAAGACGCGCGCCGGCAGCCCCGTCAAATATGACAGCGGCGATTTTCCCGGATGCCAGGCCATGGTGCTCGAGGCGGCCGGCTATGGCGGCTTTGCGGAGCGCCAGTCGAAGGCGCGGGCGGACGGCCGTTACATCGGTGTCGGCCTCGCCAACGGCATCAAGGGCACCGGCCGCGGCCCGTTCGAAACCGGGGTCGTGCGCATCGGGCGCTCGGGCAAGATTTCCGTCTATAGCGGCGCGGCGGCGATGGGGCAAAGCACCAAGACGATGCTGGCCCAGATCGCCGGCGCGGAGTTCGGCGTGTCGCCCGAAGACGTCAACGTTATCGCCGGCGACACGGCTTACGTGTCCATGGGTCATGGCGGCTTCGCCAGTCGCCAGACCGTCAATGCCGGCAACTCCACGCATTTGGCGGCGAGTGCGGTACGGCAGAAGACGCTCAAGCTTGCCGCCGACCTGCTCGGCGTCGCGGTCGAGACTCTTTCACTGCAGGATGGCCGGGTGATCGTGCGGGGTTCGAATTTATCCATCGGGCTCGGCGATCTGGCGCGCGAAGCCACCGGTATTCCCGGCTATTCGTTGCCGAAGGGAATCGAGCCGGGGCTCGAGCAGACGGTCAATTTCATGCCGGTGGGGCTCGCCTACAGCAATGCCAGCCATTGCGTCGAAGTCGAAGTCGACATTGCAACGGGCGACGTGCGCATCCTGCGTTACGTGGTGGTGAGCGATTGCGGGCGCCTCATCGATGCAATGATCGTCGAAGGCCAGATTGTCGGCGGCGTGGCGCATGGCATCGGCAACGCCCTGCTCGAGCGGATGGCGTATGACGCCAATGCGCAGCCTTTGACCACGAGCTTTGCCGATTATCTGCTGCCGACGGCGACCGAGTTGCCGAGGATCGAGGCTATCGCCCACGTCTCGCCGTCGCCGCTCAATCCGCTGGGCGTCAAGGGTGTCGGCGAATGCGGTGTCATTCCCGCTGCCGCCGCGATCATCTCCGCGATCGAGAACGCGCTGCAGCCGTTCGGCGTACAGGTGACGGAAACGCCGCTATTCCCCGAACGCATTGTCGCGCAGGTTCAGGCCGGCCAAGCCGGTACCGTCACGCCCTAGCGGAAATCGTACAACGCCGTGACGACCTTCTCGGCGGCGACGACAAGGCCGTACAGCGCCAGGCCGACGACACAGAGGACGGCGATGCAGGCCAGCGCCAGGTCCGTTTGCTGCCGCGAGGAGGCAAACTGGATCAGATAGCCGAGGCCTTCCTGCGAGGCGATGAACTCGCCGACGACGATGCCGATAATCGCCAGCGTGACGCTGACCTTCATGCCGCTGAAGATGTACGGCGGCGATGTCGGGAAGCGGATGCGGATGAGAACCTGCCATTCCGACATGCGCAGCGACCGGCACAGCCTCAGCATGTTGGTCTCCACTGCGCGCAGTCCGGCGGCGGTCGCGATCAATATCGGGAAGAAGCAGATGAAAACCGAAAAGGTGATGCGCGACGAAGGGCCGGTGCCGAGCCAGACGATAAACAGCGGCGCCAGCGCGATCTTGGGGATCAGTTGGAAAAAAATGATGTTGGGGTAGAGCGCCTGCTGCGCGGCCGTGGAATAGACCAGCAGGCCGGCAAGCACGATTCCCAAAGGGATGGAAATGCCGAATGCCGCCATCGTCTCGACGGTCGTCGGATAGGTGTGCTTCATGATCAAGTGGAAATTCTCGGTCAATTGCTCCAGCACCATGGTCGGCGGAGGCAAAATGGTCGGCGAGATATTTCCCAACACCGAAATTCCCTGCCAGGCCAGCAGGAACAAAAACGCCGTCGCAATCGGCAGGACAAAGGCCGGGACCTGGCTGGAGAACAGCGACGTCAAGGCACTCCTCGGCCCGGGACCGCGCACCCCCGCCCGCCTCCCCTGCGCCAGCGGCGGAGAATAGGAGGAGGACAGCGAATTAGGACTGTCGTCAGCCATGCTCGGTATCTCGGTGCATCTGCGCTGTGCGCGCCTTCGTGATTTCGTCGCGCAACGCCGTACACAGCTCGTTGAATTGCGCAGTTTCGCCGATGGTGAAATGGCGCGGCCGTGCAAACGGTACCTTGATGTCGGCGATGATCGTCGAGGGGCTGCCGCCCATGATCAGGATGCGGTCCGAGAGAAGCGCGGCCTCGCGGATGCTGTGCGTGACGAACAGCACGGTCTTGCGATAGCGCTCCCACAGCGCGAGCAGCACGATGTTCATGTCGTCTCGCGTGATCGCATCGAGCGCGCTGAACGGCTCGTCCATCAGCAGGATGGCGGGATCGGCGATCAGCGCGCGGCAGAGCGACACTCGCTGCTTCATGCCGCCGGAAAGTTGGCCCGGCCTCCGGTTGGCAGCCTCGTGCAGCCCGACCAGACGCAACAGCTCGGTCGCGCGGTCGAGATGGGCGGCGCGGCTCCGATGCATCATCTCGATCGGAAACATGATGTTTTGCAGCGCCGTCTTCCACGGCAGCAGCGTCGCATCCTGAAACACGATGCCGATTTCCGCACGCGGCTCGTCGACCGGCGTGCCGCCGGCCAGAACCCGCCCATCGGTGATGGATTCCAGCCCGGCGATGATCATGAGCAGCGTGCTCTTGCCGCAGCCGCTCGGTCCCAGCAGCGAGACGAATTCGCCTTTCTCGACGGAAAAGGTCGCGGCATGCACCGCCTCGAACGCGCTCGCCCCTTGCCCGTATATCTTGCGAACGCGCTCGCAGCTGATTTCAGGCTGCATCCATCATCCCTGGCCCAAAAGCTTGGCGTACTCTGTCGTCGATGCCTTGACCTGATCCCACTCGGCCTTGGTCAGCGTGACAGTGCCCAGGTTGCTCGCGTAGGTTTCCGCCTTGGGCAGGTCCTTATCGGCCGGCTTGCCGGTATATTGCTTGACGACCTTGGCCTGCTCGTCGAGCTTGGCGAGATCGCTGTAGCCGAGGCCATGCTCGATCGATTCCGGCGCCATCATGATGGCGCGCGTCATGCCCATGCCGAGCGCGACGTAGAGTTTGCCATTCTTGCCGAGCGCCAGTTCCTCGTGCTCCTTCATGTGCCGTTCCATCGCTTCCTGCGGATTGGTCAGCATGAATTTCATGCCCTCGGCAATGCCGGCCTGAACGTTGTCGGCGAGCTCCTTGTTTTTCTCGTAATAGCCGGCGCTGGTGATGGTGTTGAGCCAATAGAACTGCAGACCAACCTTTGAAAACGGCATCATCCGGATCGGTACGTTCTCGGAAATGAAATTCGGTATCGAGCTCAGCCCGGTCGCGACGATCGCATCGACCACACCGGACATGGCCGACTGTTCGAGGATTTTGCTGTCGAGTTGAACGACGCTGACCTTGCTGAAGTCGACGCCTGCAAGGTTGCAGTAGGCCGGCAGGAACGGTGTGTCGCCGCCGGCCGCCGACACGCCGATTTTTTTGCCTTCAAGATCCTTCGGGCTTTTGATGGGTCCGTTTTCGAGCGCGACGATACCCAGCGTCGCGTCGTAGCCGTGCGTGCCAAGGAGCCGCACATTAAGACCGCGCATCATGGACAGCAGGTTGGCGCCGGTCTGCGAGCTGCCGAGATCGAACTGCCCGGTGGACACCGCCTGGACGGCCGCCATCGACCCGAAACCGCGCGAGATATCGAGATCGATGCCGCGCGACTTGAAATAGCCGAGCTGGCGCGCCGCATAGAGGTAGGCATATTGCCCGGTCGGCAGCCAGGAGATGGTGTAACGGACCTTGGCGAGCTGCGCGAGCGCCGGGCGCGGAAACGAAAACCCGGCGACCGAAGCGGCGGTGCCGGACATCATGGTCGCAAGAAGATTCCGGCGCGTGAGTTTATGTGACGGCGACATGACGGTTTTCCCTCGCGATCAACACAACCAAGTTTCCGCGGATGATGGCCAAAACGCCGCGAATAGTCGCGCTTTTCGGGCTTTGCTGCAAGACTGGTGCCATATTCGGCGTCTTGCATCGCCTGGCGCAGCGCCGGATCGACGAGTTGGCTGACGAACGGGGCGGCGCGGCGCGTTGATCCCGCGATCCGACGCATTCCACACGATACCCGCTTGGCGAGCACGGCCGTGCCGCACTCTCCTGCTGCGCTGAGGAGCTTTTGCACATCGTGACAGTCTTGCCATCGTTCCGACAGTCGGTCTGCCCAATTTCGCCACCACATCGGGGTTGCATGGTGATTCGAGCTACGGGGGAAACGGGCTCTATTCTGCGGGGGATCACATGAGCGAGCGGGCGCGCGAATTCCTGGATCTATGGCTGTCGCAACACGTTAAGGCCGTTCCCGAAACCCAACGGCTGCGCGAGACCGTGCGGCTTGCGGCAATGTGTCGGGAGGACGTGGTTCGCGCCGGCATCCCGATGGAGGAACTGAGGGCCGCAGCGGGGGACGATTTGATTCGAAGCTTGCTGGCCGCCCTGGAGGACGCTGCGAACCGCACGGACGTCGCCGCCAGCATGGCGGACACGCTCTGAGCCTGGGTGGGGCTGACGGCCGCTCTCCACCAAGCTTGAGCGGCAAATCCCCGTGAGCGTCGACCGGCTCCGTTAAAGTTAACGTCGGATCGCGGACTGCGCGTTGCTTCGGCGTGATACGCCATCGAGGCGGCACCGAGGGGCGCAGGTTTGCGCGGTAGAGCCGCCAGCATCACGTCCGCGCATCTTCCGGACCGCGAGGAGGCGGATAGCCCAATGTCACTGAGCCAGCACGCCAAGCGGACCCGGCGCATCCTGTCCAATGCGTTTGTCATCAACTATGGAAGATATATGCATTACAGCACGACGATCGATCGGATAAACCGACGGCCGTTGTTGCACAGCTTCGCGGAACAGAATGTAAGCGTGCCTTCCTTTGCTTCCCGAGAGGAGATGTGGTCCTTTATTGCGGCTCGATCCCCGGCCGCGATCGATTATCTGGAATTTGGCGTTCACGAGGGACACAGCATCCTGCATTTTGCAGATCAGAACAAATCGACCGACAGCAGATTTTATGGCTTCGACACCTTCAGGGGGTTGCCGGAAGACTGGAACAGCGATTTTCAACGCGGCCATTTCGATACCGGCGGCCGCATGCCACAAACCGCCGACGCGCGCATCGAGTTTGTGGTCGGATTATTTCAAGACACGCTTCCCAGGTTTCTCGCCAACTTCAAGGCCGGCAACAAGATCATCGTCAACATTGACTGCGATCTCTATTCATCGGCGCTCTACTGCCTGACCAAGCTGGATGCGTTCCTGCCGAAAGGCGCGGTTCTAATATTCGACGAATTCGGCGAAGTGCTGCACGAATTTCGCGCGGCCCACGATTACCTTTCGAGTTATCGGCGCGAGGTCAAGGTGATCTGCGCGCACGACAATTTCTATACAGTCGCGGTCGAGCTCAAGTAATTCCGCTTGCTTGGCCGGCTCAGGAAGCCAGCGCGGCGAGTGCGGCGGCGGGCGCGCAATGGCACACCGTCACGCGTAGCTCCGGCGCGACATCGAGCAACTCGTCGAAAGTAGCGCAGGCACAGCCGAGCCGCCGCGCAATCTCCTCGACCGCGCCGAGCCCGATGCCGGCGGCAATGATGGGGACCGCCGCCGTCAAGGCGGCGCTCGACATGACGAGGGCGGCAGCGTCGGCGATGGCGCGCAGTTGCGCTTCGGCGAACCAGCGCGCCAGCAAGGTCCAGGTCGCGTCGTCGGCGTCCGCCGCGTCGCTTCCCACCATGCGGGCGAGACGCGCGCGCGAGGCCGCGACGGTCTTTTCGCGCCCGTCGGCCGTAGCCATGAGATCGGCGCCCGCCGGCAGCGTGCCGAGGATGCGGTGCACGTCGGCCATGGTGGCGAAATTTTCGTTGATCAGCGGCGTCCACGCGCCGTGCAGCGGCGCGCGATCCGCAGTTGCCATGACGAAGCCGCGCACCAGGCCGGTATAGACCAATTCTCCGGCGGCCAGCCGTTGCGCGTCGGTGTAGCCGCGTGCCGCCACTTTGCCGCCGGCGATCGGGATGAGGTCGGTCGTGGTCGATCCCAGGTCGATGAGCAGCGCGGTCTCGCGTTTGCGCGCAACCAGCGCCGCGCAGGCGTGCCAATTAGCCGATGCAATGTCGGCAACGTGCTCGCCGGCGTGCTCGGGACGGATGTAGCCGTGCGGGCCGGCATAGATCGACACGGCGCCGAGTTCGCGGGCGGCAAGCTGCGAAAGATGCGCGACGCCGTCCCGGCGTGAGGCGAAGGTATCGGCCAATTCGCCCGTCATGGTGACGACATTGCGATCGGCGGGGCCTACGTCGGCTCGGGCCTGCGCGAGCGCGCGCAGCAATTGCTCCGTTCCGGCGCGCAGCGGCGCGGCGTATTGCGCGGCCTTGGTGATGCGGCCGTCTTCCGCGCGCGCCGCCTTGAGGTGGACGCCGCCGATGTCCCATCCAATAACGACGCTCATGTAGCCTCGTGTCGCCTCGTGCGCTCCATCGAAACGATATACGATGGCCCGATCGGTTCGTGCGGCGCAAGCAGGACGATGGAAGTCATACCGGTTCTCGACCTCAAGGACGGCATCGTCGTCCATGCCCGCATGGGGCGGCGCGACCAGTATCGGCCGATCGAAACGCCGCTCGCCTCGACCAGCCGGCCGGTCGATGTCGCGCGCGGGCTGCTGTCGATCTATCCGTTCGAGACACTCTACATCGCTGATCTCGACGCCATCGAACGCCACGGCGACAACGATGCCGTGCTGACGCGCTTGCGGCGCGAATTTCCCGACCTCGTGCTCTGGGTCGACAATGGCGTCGCCGACGCGGCTCGCGCGCAATGCTGGCTCGATGCCGGCCTTGGACACCTTGTCCTGGGCAGCGAAAGCCAGAAGGACGACGCGGTGATCCGCCGTTTTTGCGCGCACGAGCGAACGGTCTTGTCGCTCGACCACCGCGGCGACGCCTTGCTCGGACCGGCGGTGCTGGGCGACGCCGACGCCTGGCCGGGCAGGATCATCGTCATGACGCTGGCGCGCGTCGGCAGTGGCGCCGGTCCCGATTTGGATCGCGTCCTGGCAATCAAAGCCAAGGCGCCAAACAAGCGGGTTTACGCCGCGGGCGGCATCCGCGACGCGGCCGACCTCGCCGCACTTGCGCGTGCCGGAGCGGCGGGAGCGCTCGTTGCCTCGAGCCTGCACAACGGCAAACTCGCAGGCGCGCAGATCGCGCGCCTGCGAGCATCGAAAAACTGAGGCCGTCGCGGTCCTTAGGCGGCGGCGAAGGGATGCTTGACCTGGTTGCGCTTGGCGACGACCTCGGCGGCCTTCGGCTCGCCACTCACCGCGCGCGCGATGGATTCCTTCACGGCGCGATAGTTGAAGTCCTGAATCTTCTTGTCGTCGGCCGCCTCCCAGTGAATGAAGACACCGACGCAGATGAAGAGGTTGTCGGCCTCGTCCTGGGGAATGACGCCCTCGGCCACGCTGTCGGCGACCGCCTTGGCGACGGCGTACTGGGCCGGGCCGAACATCTGCACCGCCTGCTTGGCGCCCTTGATCGTCACCTTGTTGAACATCACAGTCGCGGGCTTGGTCATCATGTTCGGTCCCACGACGGCGAGCAGCGACGTGAACCCGTCCTTGTTGTTGGTCAGGCAGTTCGCAAATGCCTGCTCGACCGCGCTGCCGCGCGGACCCATGATCAGATCGATGTGAGCGACTTCATTGCCTTCACCGACGAGCGATTCACCGACGCACAGTCCGTTGATCTTTGCCATCGCCATCTCCTCCCAAGGAAAACACAACGCCCAAGGTCCATGATTGCAAACTCATGCTTGCAAACTCATGGCCTTCGTCGTCCGGATAACATCTATCCTTGTTGTCAGCGTCCGGCCTGGAAGGGCCGGACCGGTTAGCCAGATAGCGGCGGAACGCAGTCCCGCGTCGCAAAGTCAACCACTGTTGCCGACCGACGGCAAGGTGGTCTGCAGTCGATGCGCGAAAAGCGTGGCGACTGTCAGGTCGGCGCTGGTGCCGGGATTGACGCCGTCAGCCTTGAGCGCGGCGTCCCAGGCCATGAGTTCCGGGAGAAGTCGGTCCGGGTGCCCAGCGCTACGCCATGACGCCTGCAACGTCGCCGCCTGGCGCCGGACCTCTTCGGCGGTTTGAGCACCGTGCTTGCGTGAAATATGGCTGTCGGGAAACGCTGCGAGAAAGCCCAGATAGGCCGCAACCGTCGCCCATTTCGGATCGGCGTATTGCCGAAGCGCCGCTGCCAAGAGTGGCAGGCCAAGCTCGAACACATCCGCGAAATTGCCGGCATATTGACGCGCGATGCGGTCGCGGTCCGCGGCCTCGGTCATCGCCGCCAGCAGCGTGACGCTCGCCGGCTCGAACACGTCATGGCGCGCGCTGTGTGCGAGGCCGGCCGGCGCGGCGCGAACGATGGCGCGAAAGGCGAGATCCGCATCGCCAATGTCGAGAGCCTTGAGCACATTCGCGAGGGCGGCCCGCAGCTCGGAGCTTTCCGCATCGGCGGCGGCGGCAAGCGGCGCGCAGAGAAGGACGATACCGAGATTGGTGTTGGCGCCGACGGCGGCCAGCGTCGCCTCGACCGCGTCCAGGATGCGGGCGCCGACACGGCTTCCGGGCGCCGACAACGGCACGGCGGCCGCCTCGGCGCTGCGCACGAACTGGTCCGTCGTCATGCGGTGGCCGTCGGCAAAGACGTGAACATTGCCCGGCTTCGGCGCCTCGAGTTCGGCAACACAGGCCCACGTGAAGGCGGCGGCGATCCGCCCGGCCGGTGACGTCACGCCGTCGCTCCGCGCCGCGCCCGCGCGGCCAGCGCCGCCGTCAGTGCGTCGGCGAACTCCGACGCGATGTTGGCCGACGTGACCTTCTGCAGGCCCGCCCAGGCCGGCATGCTGTTGACCTCGAGCACGCAGGCGCGCTGGTCCGCCGCATAGAGGATATCGACACCGGCAAAATCCGCGCCCACGGCCGCCGCCGCCCGCACCGCGAGCGTGTTCATCTCGTCGTTGACGACCGCGGCGACGGGGCGTCCGCCGCGTTTCACGTTGGTGATCCAGTGGCTCGAGTGCCGCTGCATCGCCGCGATCACGCGGCCTTGCACGACGAGCAGGCGGAAATCGTGGAAGCCGTCGCGCTCGACGCCGACGAAGCGCTGCAGATAATAGACGCCGGCCACACTGCCGGGCTGCGGCAGGTCGTCCGGCTTGCGGATCAGCCGCAGCCCGCGGCCCTGCGAACCGAACAGCGGCTTGAGCACCAGCGCGCCCTGTTCCATCTCGCGTTGCACGATGGCGCGTGCCTGCCCGTATGATTCCGTCGCCCACGTCGCGGGCGTGGCGATGCCGGCAGCGCAGAGCAGAAAGCTCGTCATCGATTTGTCGACGCAACGCTCGATGGCGCGGGCGTCGTTCCACACCATGACGCCGCGCTCGCTCAGCGCGTGAAGAATGCCCAGTCGCAGCGTGACGGCTTCGAACGTGCCGCCCGACATGGTGCGGACGACGACCGCATCGGGCAGGCGCTCGCCGAAGCCATCGATATGCAGTCCGCTGGCGCTCTGCGTCTCCAATCGGCACAGCGGCAGGCGAATGGGCACCGCCGCCATGCCGCGCGCCGCGAGCGCGCCGGCAAGCTCGCGCGCGTGCCAATCCATCCGATCCACCACGAGACCGGCAACCGGCTGCGCCGCAGGGCGTTCGATCGCGAAGCGTTCAGGCGAAGGATGCATCGAGCAGATCCAGATCGACTTCGCCGGCATGAAAGCTTTCGCCGGTTTCCAGCGCCGTGACGGCAATCTTGGCGGGACTGAACAGCATCGGATCGATGGCGTAGAAGTCGCCTTTGACGTCCCGGAAGATTTCCGCGAACGGCCTGCCGTAGTCGCGCGACGCCTTGCTGGGAAGCCGGCCTGCGAGCGTGCGCGCCTCGGCCGCGGGGCCGGTCACGAACAGCTGGACCTGCCCGGCAAAGATGATCGCATCGTTGGTGCGACCCATCGCGGTGACAAAATCCGGATGCGGCGGGCACAGCGGCGCTGCCCCGATGCCCTCGACGATGCGTTCGAGCGGAAAACCCAATTCGTGCGCCTTGTGCATGGCAACTTCGAGCGCGCGCGCGACGATCTGGGTGCCGCCGGCCAGGCTTTGCGTCGGCGCGAAAATGACGGTCAAATTCTCCGTCGCGACCCGGCAGTCCTCGGCCACCTTGGTCACGATCGCCGCCGGCGGGCCGCGGTCGCTTTCGATGACCAGCGTCGCGGTGGTGGCGCTGTCGGCGTAGCGCAACGCTTCGAACAGCGGCTCGCGCCGGGCGAGCGCGCGCGCCGGCCCCGAGCCAAGCGCAAAGAACGACTCGCCGCCCTCCTTGTGGGCAAGGCGCCATCCGGCATATTGACTGGCGAGACAGGCGATCACCGGTTGGGAGCTTCGCGTCACCAGCGTCCACGGCCAGCGCGGCGTCGCCGCCGACGGCACGAGCCGCACGTCGCCCAGCCCGCCCATGCAAATCTCGGCAATGCGCAAGCCGGCGGCAATGCTGCCGAGGCTTGTGCTGCCGGCATCGACCAGCGTTTCGCCGAGCTTGCCGCGAGCAACGCCGATCCTGAGCGTGGCGGCGTCCGCCACCAGCCGCGTCACGAGCTTGGCGGCAAGCTCATTCACGCTTATCGCGGGCGCGGTGTTCATGATTTCCTCGCGCGCGTCCAGGCGAGAACCATCTTACGCCGTTCGTCGGCGAGCGCTCTCGCCCCCGGCGCGGCCGAGCCGCAAGCATAGACCGTACACAGCGGCTCGCCAGCCTTGATCGCGCTCCCCGCGATCGGCCGGTCGGCGGTCCAGTCCGGCCAGTCGAGCGGCGGCATGGCCTCGATGGTGCGCTCCGCATAAGCGATGGCGGCGGCCTTGGCGCCTTCGGAATACTGTGATGGCGCGACCAGTTCGCCGTCGCATGCGGCCATGTGCCGGGCGAACAGCGAGCCCTCCGCCGGCTCGAAAATGTCTAGCGTCGCGCCGGGCCTTGGATTGACCTCCAACAGCCAGAAGCGATCATCGTCGACGAGAAAATCGGCGCTGTTCAAGCCGACGAGCGAGAGCGCGGCGCCGAGGGTCTCAACCGCCGCGGTCAAGGCAGCCGCGGTGCGCGGCGCGAGCAGCGCCGGCCGCACGGCGCCGCCATAGCGATAGGGCTGCCGCGGCTTCGGCAGCGACCATTGGGCACTGAAGCCAAGCACGCTGGTGCGCCGGCCGTCGGCGAGGAACAGCGCGGATATCTGCGTTCCCGGCACCTTGCGCTGGTAATAGATTTCGCCGTCGGGCCGATCCGGCGTTTGCGCCGGTTTGACGTGCGTACCGCCGGCGCCGCCTTTTCGCTTGGCGAGCCAATCGGCCGCGGGCGACGGTTGCGACCACGACAGTTCGGGGAACCCAATACCGAGGCCGGCGCACAGCGAGGAAAGGCTATCCGGATCTTTGGCCTTGGCCACCGTCTGCGCGCTGTTGCCGAACAGCCGCCAGCGCTGCGACACGCGCTCAAGAAGCCGCGTGCGGTCTTCAAATCCTGTCCCGCAAACGATGCCGACGGGCTGGCGCCCTGCGCTGAGCGTTTCCAGCGCCTGAACTAGCGAAGCCTCCTCGATGCCTTGCGCGAGGCCGCCGGTGAGGCGCGCGTGCGCATCGGCAACAGCCAACGTATCCTGATCGCCAAAGAAGTCGGCGACCAGCGGCGCATAGCCGGCGCGGCGCGCCGATGCCGCCAGCGCGCGGCCGGAAACGGCGGCAATGAGCACCGCAGTCTCGTTACCCATTGAGCTCGCGCGCAAGGACGAACGCCTCGCGAAAGTCGAATTGCACCGGCTTGCTGGCGGCGATCATTTTCTGGAACAGGCCGGCTTCGGTCTTGTACTTGATGTTGCCGATGCTCAATGGACCCAGTTCCAGCGTACCGCCGGCGGTGACGGGCTGGCCGTTGGCCTGCATGTCGAGGCCCTCGACGCCTGCCGGCGGCACCGCATTCACGTCGGCGACGATCAGCAACTCGCTCGCGGCGGAAAGCTGCGCCTTGGACAGGATCGTGACTCCGGCGCGCCCGGCACACAGCGCCGCCTGCGCGCCATCGAGGATCGCCGCCTTGTTGGCGTCCTCGCTGCCGTCGGCCGCGCGCACGTCGACATTGAAGCGGGTCTTGATTTCAGTTGCGGCAGCGCTGACGCGCTTGACGCCGTCGTAGCCGACCAGCGTGACGTCGGCCCCTTCGAGCGCGGCGATGACGCCTGCCGCGAAGCCGACGACGCCGGTCGCGCCGAACACCGCGACCTTGAGGCCCTTGAGGTCGCGCTGCTTCTTGTCTCTGAGGATTTTCTCGGCGCAAGCCACCAACGCCGCAGCGGTCGTGAACGAGCCGGCCGGATCGGCGAAGAACGAAATGCCGAACGGCGGCACCAGCGCTTTTTTGGCCTTCGCCATCATGTCGAGGGCGACGCTCGCATTCTTGCCGCCGAAGAACATGCCGGTGCGAGCCCCGGCTTTGGGCGGCCTCGAAAAGATTGCGTCCTGGACCAAGCCGGTCACTTCGTCGAGCGTCACGTTGGCGTAGGTGAGGACGGCGTCGTACCCGGCATCGAGCGCCATGTTCACGTCGAACGGGCTCACATGCTTGGTCGGGGTGACCATATGAAGGATGTTTTTCTCCGCCATGGCCGCCTGCGCTGCTCTATCGGCCGGACTCGCGCGCGTGCGCGAGGATCTCGGCGCCATGATTGAGCCCCGCGCAAACCCGGATGTCCAGGCCCCGGCTCATCGGATGGCCGCGCGCGATCCGCACCAGCCGATCGGCGTCCTCAGCCGACGGCGCGAACGCAAAGCCGGTCGGTCCCCAGGAACTCTGACCGACGCCATGCGCGCCGGCACCGTCGAGCGCGTCCAGAACGGCGGCGACATCGCCGCTGGTGAAGCGCGAGCCGCCCTGAACCGGGGCAAAATATTCGCCGAGGCGCATCTGCAGTTCCTTGATCGCGGCGCCGAAGCGGAACAGGTCGTGCTCGACCACAGCCGGCAAAGCCTGCATCAGGATCAGCCGGCAGATATGGGCGGCATCCGCCGCCGGCATCGGCGGCAGCGCCGCGAATGTCTTGCCCTCGTCGGGTCCGTGGATGCCGCGACGGTTCGGGTCGAGAACGAGCAGAACGCGCCAGTGCTCGGGAAACCGCAGATGGCTGATGATCGGCGCCGGCCTTGCTTCATTGCCGAGGCCGCCGTCAACGACCAGTCCGCCGCGATGAAACAGCCCGATGCCGAGACCCGAGCGTGCGCCGCGCCCGAGCCGCAACGCGTCGGCCTCGACATCAAGCGGCAGGTCGTGCAGCCGGCGCAGTCCGGCGGCGACCGCGAGCGCAAGCTGCGTGCCGGAACCGAAGCCGGCGTGGGCCGGCACGGCCACGGCGACGTGCAGGCTATGCTCGCCGACGAGGCCAAGCGCCTGCTGCATCGTCCGCAGGTATTCGCCGACCCGTTCGCTGTGCGGACCTGAGACCTCGCTGCGTTGCGCTTGGCGGATCGCGATTTCGGTCTTGAGATCGCTAATGGCGACGCCCACTCCGCCAAAGCGGCGGCCGAGCCCGCCATTAAGGTCGAGAAAGCCGAGATGCAGCCGTGCGGGAACTGTGACGGTCACGCCGACGGGCCGGGAAACGGCATTGTGCAAGCGTTGCCTCCCCAGGATGCCGGTCGCCGGGCTTTTCGCGAAATTGGAATCCAGGACTAGACTGCGCCGTCCCGTTCCGGATGGCAATCCGGGCGGCGTTGATGACGCATTGGAGGCGCAGCCATGGCCGAGACCAAAAAAGAGAAAACCTATTCGGAAGAAGAAATTCAGCAGCGCCTGAAGCGCGACCTGCCGCACTGGCATTTCGAGAACGGTTGGATACGCCGCAAATACCGCACCAACAGCTGGAAAGGCACGCTGATGGTGATCAACACGGTCGGCCATCTCGCCGAGGCGGCTTGGCACCATCCGGACATCACCGCGTCCTACGCCTGGGTCGAGGTGCGGCTCCAAAATCACGCCGCCAAGGGCATCACCGATAAGGATTTCGAGCTGGCGAAGAAGATCGAGGAGGTTGTCCATTGGCAGCCAGCCAAGGACGGCGGCGCACTCGAGGGCACGCCGGATAAGGATCAGCGCTTCGCCTACGTCAAATACGACGATTGAATAACGCTTTGTCTGCGTTTCGCGGGGAGGCCGGGATGGAGCAGGCGTGGATCGCGGGCAAGCCTGCAGCGCTCGATGCCGCGATTGCGGAGGCGGCGAGCCTGCTGGCCGCAAGCCGCTGTCCGCTCATTGCCGGCCTGGGCACCGATATTGCCGGCGCGCGCGCCGCGATCGCGCTGGCGCAACGCGCCGGCGCGGTTATCGACCACATGCACTCGGAAGCCGTATTGCGCGATCTCGACGTCATGCGTTCCTCCGGCGTCATGATGACCACGCCGGGCGAGACACATGTGCGCGCCGACACGCTGCTGTTGGCCGGCCCGGGCCTCCTTGAAGCGTGGCCGCAATTGCCGCAACGGTTGTTTGGAAAGTTGCCGCACGCCCAAGGCGACCCCGGCGCCGAGCGCCGCATTTTCTGGCTCTGTCCCGGACGCGATGCAAACCTTGCAGGGTCAACCGGCAAAATAGTCGGCAAAAACCCGGGCGATCTGGCGGGGCTAATCGCCGCGCTGCGCGCGCGTGCCGCCGGCCGGCCAGCGCAGAAAGCCAGTGTTTCGTCGAAAACGCTGGATGAGGTTGCGGCGGCCATCAAGGCCGCGCGATTTGGCGTCGCCATCTGGTCGGCGGGGACGCTCGATGCGTTGATCATCGAAATGCTGTGCGGCCTGGTCGACGACTTGAACGCGACCACGCGCTTTTCCACCTTGCCGCTCAGCGCCGCAGACAACGCCGACGGCGTCCTCGACGCCTGCGGCTGGATGGCCGGATTTCCCATGCGCACCGGCTTTGGGCGGGGATTTCCGCAGCACGATCCTTGGCTGTTCGACAGCCGCCGCCTGGTCGACAGCGGTGAAACCGACTGCGTAGTGTGGATATCGGCCTATCGCGCAGCGGCGCCCGGGTGGCGTGACGCGCCACCCACCATCGCGCTGACGGGACGTGAAGCGGGCTTTCGTTCGCCGCCGCGCGTTCACATCGAGGTCGGCCGCCCCGGCATCGATCACGACGGCGTGCAGCACGTGGCGTCGCTCGGCGCCTTGGCGTCGATCGGCGCGACGCAACCGAGCGAGCGGATTTCGGTTGCCGACGCGATTGCGCGCATTGCCGCCGCGCTGCCCGGAGAGCGATCATGCTGACGCGCATTGCCGGCGGGCGCGTCATCGATCCGGCCAATGGCCGCGACGGCGTCGGCGACGTCTGGATGCGCGACGGCAGGATCATCGACGCGCCACAAGGCGCCCGCGCCGAGGCGACCTACGACGCCGCCGGCAAGATCGTCATGGCCGGCGCCATCGATATCCACTCCCACATCGCCGGCTGGAACGTGAATACCGCGCGGTTGTTGCTGCCGGACTATCATCGCGCCGCCGCGCGGCGTCCCGCCGAGACGCCGCTGTCGAACGCCGTGTTGCCCGCTTTCGAGACCGGCTGCCGCTATGCCGCCATGGGCTTCACCACGGTGGTCGAGCCGGCGGTCTCGCCGCACTATGCGCTGCACGCGCACCTCGAACTGGCGGACATTCCGATCATCGACAAGGCGACGCTCACGGTGCTGGGCAACGATGATTATCTGCTCGGCCTGCTGCACGCGAATGAGAGCGACGCCGCCATCGAGGACTATGTGGCGTGGACGCTCGACATGTCGCGCGGGCTCGGCATCAAGGTCGTCAACGCCGGCGGAGCGGCGGCCTTCAAGGAGAACGTGCGCGCCTTTTCGTTCGACGATGTCGTACCCTCCTACGGGGTTTCGTCGCGGCGGATCGTGAAAGCCCTGCAGCATGCGGTCAACAAGCTTGGCGTCCCTCACCCGCTCCATGTCCATTGCAACAACCTCGGACTTGCCGGCAATGCCGAGACCGCGCTGACGACGATCGCCGCCGCGGAGGGACTGCCGCTTCACCTCGCGCATCTGCAGTTCTACGGCTACGGCAAGGAGGGCGATCGCGGATTTTCCTCGGCCGCCGCGCCGCTGGCCGAGGCGGTGAACGCGGTAAGGAACGTCACGATCGACGTCGGCCAGGTCATGTTCGGCCCGACCGTGACGATTTCCTCGGACGTACTGCGTCAATTCAATGCGCGCCATCAAGCGCGGCCGCGAAAGTGGTTGATACTCGACGGCGACGCCAATGGCGCCGGCATCGTGCCGTATGACTACAGGCGCACCGACTTCTACAACGCCGTGCAGTGGGCGGTCGGGCTCGAATTGTTCCTGTTGATCGAAGACCCCTGGCGCGTCTACTTCACGACCGATCATCCGAACGGCGCACACTTTACGACCTATCCGGAGATTTTCGCGCTGCTGATGAGCCGGGATCTGCGCGCACAATGGATGGCGGAGCTGCCGCCCGCCGCAATGGCGGTCAGCACGCTGCCCTCGATCGCGCGTGAATATTCGCTGTTTGAGATCGCCACGATGACGCGTGCGGCGCCGGCACGACTGCTCGGCCTGACCGATCGCGGACATCTCAATGCGGGCGCCGTCGCCGACGTCGCGGTCTACGAAGACGACGCCGACCGCGCCAGGATGTTCCGAGCCGCCGCGTTCCTGTTCAAGGACGGCGAGCTTGTCGTGCGCGACGGCTCAGTGACGCAAGTCCGCTTCGGCCGCGCGCTCACGGTAAGGCCCGAACGCGATCGCGCGATCGACCGTCGCATGAAAGCCTACTACGAGGATCGCTACGGGCTGTCGGATGAACTCCTGAAAGTCCCCGAGCATGCGCTCGGGCGGCCCGAACCGTTCGAACGCGTGCCATGCGTGTCCTGACCGTCAAAGGCGTGCGGATCGACGACACCTTCGCCGAAGCCTTCGGCGTGCGCGCAACCGCGGTGATCATCACGGCCGACACCGCGCGGTGGGCGCGGCAGGCGGCGCAGGCCATGACGGGCTTTGCAACGTCTGTGATCGGCTGCGGCTGCGAGGCGGGCATCGACAGCGAACTCAGCCCTACACAGACCCCCGACGGCAGGCCGGGGCTGCGGGTCTTGCTGTTTTCGATTTCGACGGCCGAGCTGCAGAAGCAGTTGCAGACGCGCGTGGCGCAATGCGTGCTCACCAGCCCGGGCTCGGCCTGCTATGCCGGGATCGAGGGCGAAGAGGCGCTCAAGCTCGGCAACGCGCTGCGTTATTTCGGCGACGGCTGGCAGATTTCCAAGCGCTTCGGCAACAGACATTTCTGGCGCATCCCCGTCATGGACGGCGAGTTTGTCTGCGAAGCAACGACCGGCCTCGAGAAAAAGGCGGTCGGCGGCGGCAACCTTCTCATCATCGGCCGCACCTCGAAGGCGACGCTGACCGCGGCCGAGGCCGCGGCGGCGGCCATCGCCAAGGTGCCGCACGTCATCGCGCCTTTTCCGGGCGGCATCGTGCGGTCCGGCTCCAAAATCGGCTCCAAATACAAGGGCGTGCCGGCCTCGACCAACGACGCCTATTGTCCGACGCTGCGGGGTGTAACGAAAACTGCGCTCGACGCCGATGCCGCCTGCGTGCTCGAGATCGTGATCGATGGTCTCACCTCGGAGGCGGTCGCGGCGGCGATGCGCGCCGGCATCGCGGCGATCGTCAAGCTCGGTCCACGGCGCGGCGCCATGCGGATCAGCGCCGGGAATTACGGCGGCAAGCTCGGGCCGCACCACTATCATTTGCGGGATTTGCTGCCGTGAGGCCGCTCGTCCTCACGCTGCGCCGGCGCCCCGACCAGCGGCTGGACTTGTCGGCGCTGGTCCCGCATCTGCTGGCCGGCAAACGAGCCGCGCAGATCGAGCGCATCGCGTTGCCCATGACGCACCGCCAGGTCGAACTCGCCGAGATGTTCCGCCTGCGCATGGGCGATGCCGAGTACATTCGCATCGAAGGCGCCTGCGACCGCCTCGACCACGTCGGGGAGGCCATGATCGGCGGCGAAATTGTCGTCGACGGCGATGTCGGCGTTCAGGCGGGGCGGCTGATGACCGGGGGCCGCCTGACCTTGCGCGGCGATGCCGGCCCGTGGGCCGCATCCGGCATGAAGGGCGGCGTGATCGAAATCCTCGGTGCGGCGGACGCTCATCTCGGCGGCCCATTGGCCGGAGAGATCGCGGGCATGCGCGGCGGCGTGGTCGTCGTGCGCGGCCGGGCCGGGGAGCGCGCCGGCGACCGCATGCGCCGCGGCACCATCGTCATCGAGGGCGCGGCCGGCGCCTATGCGGGCAGCCGGATGATTGCCGGAACGCTGATCGTCGGGCACCAGGCCGGGCCGTTGCCGGGCTTCCTGATGAAGCGGGGGACCATCGTTCTTGGCGAGGGGGCGAGCGCAATGTCGCCGACCTTCGTGGACTGCGGGCAACACGAACTTCTCGCCATGCGATTGTGGGCGGGATTCATCGAGCCGTACAGCAAGCGTGCCGCGGCGCTGCTGCGGCGGCCGCTGCGCCGGCTCGCCGGCGACATGGCGGTCCTCGGCCCCGGTGAGATTCTTATTGGAAACCGAAACTGAATAATTACGTATATGATTGCATGAAGCGCAGAGTCGTTATTCCAGCGGAGCAATTTCGGTGAATCTGATTGCGATTGTCGTTACGGTTTGCGCGGTGGCGCATCCGGACCAATGCCAGGAGCAGCGCCTCGATTACATGTGGAACGGCTCGCTGCGGCAGTGCGTGATGTCGGCCCAGCCCTATATCGCCCAGTGGATCGGCGAGCACCCCAACTGGAGCGTCAAAAACTACCATTGTGAATTCCCGCACATGAAAGAAAAGGCCGATGCGCGCCGATCAGCGCGCCAGGCGTGACGCCTTTCTCGGCAAGATCGGCGTCCGTCCGGTCGTCATGGGAATCCTCAACCTGACGCCGGATTCGTTCTCGGACGGCGGGCGGTTCGTTGCAGCGGAGGCGGCGCTGGTCCATGCGCGGCGCATGGCGGCGCAGGGCTGCGACATCATTGATGTGGGCGGGGAATCGACGCGCCCGGGGGCGGCGCCGGTCGCGGCGGCCGAGGAGCTTGCGCGCATCGAGCAGGTTCTGACTGAGCTTGCCGGCACGCTTGAGGTGCCGCTCTCGATCGATACCTACAAGGCGAGCGTCGCCGCACGCGCCGTCGAACTCGGCGCCGTCCTGGTCAACGACGTCTGGGGCTTGCAGAAGGACGCGGCGATGGCCGACGCGGTCGCCGCCGCCGAAGCCGCCGTCGTGGTCATGCACAATCGCGACGAGAAGGATCCGTCGCTCGACATCATCGCGGATATCAGACGCTTCTTTGCGCGTTCGCTCGGGCTTGCCGACAAGGCCGGAATTGCGCGGTCCCGCATCATCCTCGATCCCGGAATCGCGTTCGGCAAGACCGCGCGCCAGAACGTCGAGGTCATCGCGCGGCTCGGCGAGCTCAGCGACTTCGGCTGTCCGATCCTGGTCGGCGTTTCGCGCAAGACGTTTCTCGGCTCCCTGGTCGAAGGCGGCATCGAAGGCACGCTCGTTGGCACCATCGCCGCCAGCCTTGCCGCGTTCGCCGCCGGCGCCGCGCTGTTTCGCGTGCACGATGTCGGAGAGCACGTCGCCGCACTGAAGGTTTTTCAGGCGCTTCGGCATCTGCCGCCGGCGCCGACTTGACGGGGCGCGGCCGGCACGACCGCCGTCGCTCAACTGCGCGGGCAGTGTTTGCCTCAGCCGAGCAGTTCGGCAACGGTCGCGGGCAATTCCGGCATCGCGGCAAGCACGCGTCGCGCACCGGCTGTGGCAAGGGCTTGAGCGAGATCGGCCGTCGCGTGGCCGGCGCCCGTGAAGCCGATCGCCGCCATTCCGGCCGCAACGGCTGCCTGGACGCCGAGCGGCGAGTCCTCAACGACAACGCAATGGCCGGGCGCGGCATCCATCGTCCGGGCCGCAAGCAGATAAAGGTCCGGAGCGGGCTTGCCGTGCGCGACCTGCGTCGCACTGAAGATGTTGTCGCCGAACAGCGGCGCCAGACCGGTCACTTCGAGCGACAGGCGGATGCGCGCGAATGAGGATGACGATCCGACACAGTGGCGATAAGGCAGGGCGGCGACCGCCGCCTTCACCCCGGCGACCGGCTTGAGGTCGCGACGCAAATGCTCAGCCAGGCGCCGGCCATAGCGCTCGCCCAGATCTGCGGGAACTTTGCGACCTAAAATCCCTTCGATCAGGGCCAACGTGTCGGTCAAGCTGCGGCCGCCAAATCTTTCAATGGACTCGGCCGTGGTCATAGGGTGGCCAAGTTCCGTCATCATCTGCGCCAGCAGCTCGTGGGCGATGATTTCGGAATCGACCAGCACTCCATCGCAGTCGAAGATGACAAGGGCCATGGCGCCAGTTCACTGTTTGCAATGAGACATCGTAGTCGAGATATCGTAACTTCACTGACCGAGGGGAAGATGCCGCTCGGTGCGAAGGGTGCTGCCCATGGCTCGCGTCACAACATCGTTCGGGCTGGCCGCCGCTCTGCTCGTGGCCGGGGCCGCAAACGGGCCGGTGCGCGGCGACGAACTCAACGATTATCCGACTTCGGCGCGCGTCGACTACGTGTTCGGATGCATGAAAGCCAACGGCGAGACGCAAAACTCCCTAGAAAAGTGCTCCTGCTCGATCGACATCATCGCGTCGATCCTGCCTTATGATCGCTACGTCTCGGCGGAGACGGTGCTGCGGATGTCTCAGGTGCCGGGAACGCTGGGGACTCAGTTCCGTTCGACGGAGATCGCCAGAACGGCGGTGGAGGATCTGCGCCGTGCGCAGGCGGAAGCGGAGGTACGCTGCTTCTGAGCGCGTCGCCTATATGGCCGGCTCGGCAGGCCATTCGCCCTTGAAGACGTGGCCATCGGTATCGACGGCTTCGGCACGAAACGTCGTGGCGCCGTTCGGCATGAAGGAGAAGCGGATGTTGGGGTCCTCCGAGATCGATATGCCGCCATCCATGTCCAGCATCAGCTGATCCCCCTGCCAGACCCGCAATTCGCGCACGATGAAAAGCGGAATGTAGAGCAGCGAAACCTGGTCGCGTTGCAGGCCCGAATTGTTGGGGTGGCGGACCATGATCTGCGCCTCCCGCGGGCCGCTCGCCGGTCCGTCGCTCGGCTTTGCAAATAACCGCAACCGCATCTGCCCGAGGCTCACCTTGGCTTCCTCGGCGTTCTTGGCCGTCGGGGCCGAACAGCCTCCGGAGGCCTTCACGTAGGTCTGGACCACATAAAGCCGGCCGTCGCTCAGTTCGGCGACCGCATGGACGTTGGTGTAGGAATTGATCCGCACCCGCGTCGAGATCATCGTCACGCCGGAGCCGACCTTGAACGTGGCGGCGACCGGCGCCGGATTCTCGTCGATCACGAGGGTGAAGGCCTTGAGCTTGCGCGAGTCGCCGGGCGGCAGTGTGGTGCGCAGCGTCACCGGCACGATGGCCGCATCCTCGGCACGCGGCGGCATTTCGATGGCGATCAAGCCGGCGCCATCGGCGAGCGGGCGCCCATTGAAGCTGTCGCGCGCGAGATCGGGCCATGGATCTTCTGATTCGGCCGCCATCGGCGCTCGGATGGCGCCGGACGAGATTGCGGCCGCAAGGCCGAAAATCCCCGCTGCCCGCCGTGTGATCCCGCTCATCGCTGCCGCTCCGTCATCGCCGCTCGAATAGTTAACCGCCTACTCCCATTCCAGTTCGGAATAGACGGCCGTGGCGTTGCGCGCATTATACTCCTCGAACAGTTCCCAGTGGGATTTTTCCGACGTCCCCGCAAGCTGAGCGGCCGCCGCCAGCGGCACGCCGCGCTTGATGAGATCGCGGCAATCGCTCGCCAGACGTTCGAGATAGACCCGTTCGGCGGCGAGCGCGCCCGGCCATTGCGCCAGTGGCCCATGACCCGGAACGACCCTGCTCGCCCGCATCCGGGCGAGCTCATCGATTGTCTTGAGCCAGCCGCGAATGCTGCCATCGACGACCGGAACATGCTGGAGGAATACCAGGTCGCCGGCGAACAGCGTTCCGGTCGCCTCGTCGAAAACGGTGAGGTCGCTATCGCTGTGCGACGCCGGCCATGCCTTCAGCGTGAGGCTGCGATGCCCGAGATCGAGCTTGGTTTCATCGTCGACCGTCAGCGTCGGCGGCACGATTTTCACATTGTCGAGAACGGCGCCCATGCTGCGCCGGAATGCATCGAGGTAATACGGCCCACGTTCCGCAAGCGCGCGCGGCAGGTTGTGGTGGCCGACGAACACCGTCGGCGCCGCGAAGGCCGCATTGCCGAACACGTGATCCGGATGGCCATGCGTGTTGATGACATACTTGACCGGCTTTTCGGTCAGCTGACGAATCGAGGCCAGCAGGCGGCGGCCCTCGCGTACGCTGCCGCCGGTGTCGATGACTACAACGCCGTCGTCACCTATGACAAAGCCGACATTGGCGATCGCGCCTTCGTTCTCTGCGGTCATCAAGGCGTTCACGCCGAAATGAACGTAAACGCCGGGCGCCACTGCACTGACCGCGAGCGGCTCGAGCCGCTCCTGCGAATAGGTAAGCGTTGCTGTCCTGCCCATGGCCAGAACTGCAACGGCCGCGGCGATGATGGCCGCCTTCAAGGCGCCCGCCGTCCTGCAATGCATCATCCGCGAATATGCTTTCTGCATCGTGCCGTTCGTCCGCCCAACGTTCCATTGCGACAAATTTGCGGCCGGATGTTGGGACGCGCCGCCCACCACTCAATGCCATCACCCGGGAAGAATTTCTATTGCGCGGGATAAAGTGCAGGCCTACTATTTTGGCGGTTTCCGGCTTCAAGGACGCCAGCGGTTCAGGGAGCGCTCGCGTTTCTTCGAAAGCATCGGTTGCCGTGAGAGAACAAAGATTCCTCGCGCCACACCGCTGCTGTGACACGCTGCCGGAAATGTTCCCCAGGCACGGGTTTGCGCCGCGAGGCTGAGCTTGGTTTGGGCTTTTCGCGTCGGTGCATCCTCGTCAGAGACGTCGCAGGGAGGACACACGATGCGTTGTTTCACGCTCACGACCTGCCTAGGCGCGGTCGCGGCACTCGCCGCCGGCTCTGCCTATGCGCAGGAAGATCTGAACAAGATGTCGCAGAACCCGAAGGATTGGGTGATGCCGGCAGCGAACTACAACAACCAGCGCTATTCGGCCCTCAAGCAGATCACCTCCGGCAACGTCGGCAAGCTGCAGGTGGCGTGGACGTTCTCCACCGGCGTATTGCGCGGCCACGAAGGCGCGCCGCTGGTGATCGGCGACGTGATGTACGTCCACACGCCGTTCCCCAACATGGTCTACGCGCTCGATCTGAACAACGATGCCAAGATCCTTTGGAAGTACGAGCCGAAGCAGGATCCGAACGTCATTCCGGTGATGTGCTGCGATACCGTCAATCGCGGCGTCGCCTATGGCAACGGCAAGATCATCCTGCACCAGGCCGACTCCAAGCTGGTTGCGCTCGATGCCAAGACCGGCAAGGTCGTGTGGTCGGCGACAGACGGCGATCCGACGAAGGGCGAGACCGGTACCTCGGCCCCATTGGTGATCAAGGACAAGGTCCTGGTCGGCGATTCGGGCGGCGAGTTCGGCGTGCAGTGTCACGTCACCGCCTACGACCTCAATAGCGGCAAGCAGTTATGGCGCGGCTACTCTGAAGGGCCGGACGATCAGCTCCTGGTCGATCCTGTCAACACGACATCGCTCGGCAAGCCGGTCGGCAAGGATTCAAGCCTTAAGACCTGGCAAGGCGATCAGTGGAAGATCGGCGGCGGCTGCACCTGGGGCTGGATGTCGTACGATCCGCAACTGAACCTCGTCTATTACGGGTCGGGCAACCCCTCAACCTGGAATCCGAAGCAACGTCCGGGCGACAACAAGTGGTCGATGACCGTCTGGGCGCGCAACGCAGATACCGGCATGGCCAAGTGGGTCTATCAGATGACGCCCCACGACGAGTGGGACTATGACGGCGTCAACGAGATGATCCTCACCGACCAAGCGATCAACGGCCAGCCGCGCAAGCTGTTGACGCATTTCGATCGCAACGGCCTGGGCTACACGCTCGACCGTGAGACCGGCGAGCTGCTCGTCGCCCAGAAGTTCGATCCGAAGGTCAACTGGACCAGCGGCGTCGACATGGACAAGAACTCGCCGAATTACGGCCGGCCCACTGTCCTGAAGCAGTATTCGACCGATCAGAACGGCGAGGATCACAACAACAAGGGCATCTGCCCGGCCGCGCTCGGTACGAAGGACGAACAGCCGGCGGCCTATTCGCCGGACACGCAGCTGTTCTACGTGCCGACCAACCACGTTTGCATGGACTACGAGCCGTTCAAGGTGAGCTACACGGCGGGCCAGCCCTATGTCGGAGCGACGCTCTCCATGTATCCGCCGCCCGGCGACTCGAACATGGGCAACTTCATTGCCTGGGACGGCAAGACCGGAAAGATCGTGTGGTCCGACCCGGAACTGTTCTCGGCGTGGGGCGGCGCGCTGGCGACCGCAGGCGGCGTCGTGTTCTACGGCACGCTCGAAGGTTATCTGAAGGCGGTCGACGCCAAGACCGGCAAAGAACTCTACAAGTTCAAGACCCCGTCGGGCATCATCGGCAACGTCATGACCTACGAGCACGGCGGCAAGCAGTACGTCGCGGTGCTCTCGGGCGTTGGCGGCTGGGCCGGCATCGGCTTGGCGGCCGGCTTGACCGATCCGACCGCCGGCTTGGGCGCGGTGGGCGGCTATGCGGCGCTGAGCAACTACACGGCGCTCGGCGGCCAGCTCACGGTTTTCGCGGTGCCTTGAGATCGGTGCGAAGCTGAGATCCAGACTGCTGCTCCGGCGCGCCGCCAACGCGGCGCGCCGGAGAGGCTTTGCAGGTGGCCCCGAGCCATCCAAGGAAATTATCCGTGAAATCACGTCCCGGCGCGGCCGCAGCGGTTCTGGTCGCCGCACTGCTTTGCACCGCCCTCGCCCGCGCGGACGGCTCCGGTGACCCGACCGCCGTCAAGGACGACGACGGCAAGTATTTCGACAAGCAGGGCAACCCAACCTACAGCATCAAGCCGGACGGCACCGTCGACTGGTACACCTATTCCGGCTACATCCGCTACCATTCCGAATGCCACGTCTGCCACGGGCCTAACGGCGACGGCTCTTCCTACGCGCCGGCGCTCAAGGACTCGCTCAAGACGATGAACTACGGCGATTTCCTCGGCGTCGTTGCCGGCGGCCGGAAAAATGTGAATACCGCGAACGAGAACGTGATGCCGGCGTTCGGCAACAACAAGAACGTGATGTGCGTTCTCGACGATATCTTTGTTTATTTGCGGGCGCGCGCCAACGATGCCCTCGGGCGGGTGCGGCCCGACAAGCACGAAGAAAAACCTGAGGCCGCCAAGAAGTGGCAGGACTCCTGCTTCGGCGGCTGAACAAGGCGGAGACGATGACGAAGCTGAACGGATACCGCTTGTCGGCGTGCGCGGCCGCGTGCGCCGCGATGGCGACGATTGCGGCGCCGCAGGTATTCGGCCAGGAGGCCCTCGAACTCGTCGATCCAAACGTGCTGCGGGTCTGCGCCGATCCCAACAACCTGCCGTTCTCCAATGAGAAGGGCGAAGGTTTTGAAAACAAGCTCGCCGAGCTGTTCGCGGCCAAGCTCGGCAAGAAGCTCGCCTACACATTCTATCCCCAGGCCACCGGCTTTGTGCGCATGACGCTCGGTTCGCACCGCTGCGACGTCATCATGGGCTATCCCCAAGGCGACGACCTCGTGCAAAACACCAACCCGTACTACGAGACCGCCTATGCATTCGTGTCCAAATCCGGCAGCCCGGTCGATGGCGTGGAGACGCTGGGCGACGCGCGTCTCAAGGACAAACGCCTCGGTATCGTGGCCGGCACCCCGCCTGCGACCTATTTCGTGGCCAATGGTCTGATGGTAAAGGCCAAACCGTATCCGCTGGTCATCGACACGCGGTTCGACTCGTCCGCCCGGGCGATGATGACAGACCTGGCATCCGGCGAGATCGACGCCGGCGTGCTGTGGGGCCCGATGGCGGGATACTATGCATCGCGAAGCAATCCGCCGATGCACGTCGCGCTGCTCTTGAAGGAAACCGGCGGGCCGCGTCTCGCCTATCGCATCACCATGGGCGTTCGTCCCTCCGATCAGAACTGGAAAAGAGAGTTGAACCGATTGATCGCGCTCAATCAGCCGGACATCAACAAGCTTCTGCTCGAATACGGCGTGCCGCTTCTCGACGGCAGCGATCGCCTCATCACGCGCGATTCCTCGACGCAGAAACCATGAACTGCCGGGCCCCGGTGCTGGTGCTATGCTTGGTGACGCTCGCGGGCGCCGAAGCGCGCAGCCAGACCACGCCGCCCGAGCCGCCCGGCTATCGCATGGAGGACTACCGCGCGCCGACGCCGGCGACGCTGGCCGGCGGCCGCGTTGTCACGACGGCCGAGGCGGCGGAGCTTTGGAAGTCCGGCGCAGCCTTTGTCGACGTCCTGCCGCATGTGCCGCGTCCGGCCAATCTGCCGCCGGGCACGATCTGGCGCGACAAGACGCGGATGGACATTCCGGGCAGCATCTGGCTGCCGGATACCGGATATGGCGCGCTTGCCGCCGTAACCGAAGATTATCTGCGCGACGGCCTCGAGCGCATCAGCAATGGCGATCGCGCGAAATGGCTCGTCATCTATTGTCTCAAGGACTGTTGGATGTCCTGGAACGCCGCCAAGCGGGCGCTGGCGATGGGCTACCAAAGCATCGCCTGGTATCCGGACGGCACGGACGGCTGGGAGGCCGCCGGCCTGCCGTTGCAGGAAGCGACGCCGGCGCCGACCGGCGCTCGGTAGTGGCCGCTTCAATCAATTCAGCGTTTGCCGTATGGCGCGGCCAAGCGCGAATACGCGCTGTTCGATGATGGTCGGCACCTCGCAAACATAGCGGATCGATTTGCGCCGATCCTCGAAGATGCGCGTGCCCCATTCCACTTGGCCAGCGAGTTGATCCATCTTGGCCTGGTCTGGCGCCGGCTCGTCCTGGAGCCCGCGCAGCGTCGCCGCATCGGATCGGATCCGGTCGGCGAGCCCCTTTTCGTTGTGCTCCAGCCGCTCGATTCCATCCATGACTTCGCTGCGTTCCTGGCTCAGCGTATCGAACAGCCCGGCGAAGAGCTTTTTCGCCTTGTCTTCTTTTTCCGTTTTTTCCTTCTTGTCGCCGGTGATGAAATCGGCGGCGGCCTTCTGGGCCGCGTCGAGCGGCGTGCGCCGGGCCGCCAGTCGCATCACCAGGTCCTTGATCTTGGGATCGTCCTGCCAGCTGTTGCCGACGTCGGCAATCGAGGGACCGTCCCACATCGCTGCGACCGACAGCTGCGGCACCTTGGCCTGGGCGCACGGCCAGTCCGGGTAACGCGGATCCGCGGCATGCGCGGGCGGCGGCACCGCCTGGATGGCAAACAAAGCCAGCAGAAGCCCGAAGCGTCTCATCTGTCTCTCACTACCGCGTCCCGGCGGCGCGCAACCCATCGGCTCAGTGGTCGGAGATCGTAACGCCCCAGGGCAACTCGCCGACCTGGATCGTATTGATGGCCTTGAGCGCGGCAACGTCGATGATCGAAACGTCGTTGGACACGCCGTTCGTCGTCAGAAGATATTTTTCGTCGGGCGTGAACGCCATGTGCCAGACGCGTTGGCCGACCAAGATGTATTTTTTCACCTGATGCGTCGTTCCGTCGACGACGGCCACATGGTTCGACGGACCCAGCGCCACGAAGGCCGTTTTGCCGTCGCGCGTGATGCTGATGCCGACCGGCTGGATCGGCTCCGGGCGCATGCCGGCAATGGCAAATTCGACCTTTTGCTTAACCTCGCGCTTGGCTGGATCGATGATGCTCACCGTGCCGCCGACTTCCGAGGACACCCAAAGTTCCGAGCCGTCGCGCTTGAACTCCGCAAAGCGCGGCCGTGAATCGACCAGCACGCTGCCGACGACCTGCCGCGTCGCGGTGTCGATGAAATGCGCCATGTTGGTGGTCTCGGACGTGTTCACGAGAATCTTGCCGTCGGGGCTTATCCCCATGCCCTCCGGCTCCACGCCAACCTGGACTTCGCCGGCCTGCGCGCGCCGCGCGAGATCGATGATCGTCACGGTGTTGTCGTCCTCGTTGGCGACGTAGAGGAACTTGCCGGCGGGATCCTGGATGAAAAGCTCCGGGTCCGGGCCCGACGGCAGCGTATCGACCACCTCGTTGGTGGCAGTGTCGATCATCTGGATGGTGTCGTCATCGCCGACCGCGACGAGAACGTATTTCTGGTCCTTGGTATAGGCGATGCCGCGCGGCCGCTGTCCGACCTTGATCGTCTTGACCACCGCCCACGTGTTCGTATCGATGACGGAGACGGAATTGCTCTTCTCGTTGGAGACATACGCCGTAAACGCGGCGGCGTTGCCGGCGAGCGGCGCCAACAGCAACGCGCCCAGTATGAGCGACAGCCACTTTGGCATGATCCTCCGGACGATCATTTGAACCGACATTTGGTCTCCGGACGATCATAGCCGAGCGTATCGAGTTCCGAATACTGATGCAGGAATCCCTCCTGAGGCGAAACCGAGACGACCGTGCGTCCATCGGCCAAGAGGATCGGCTGACGAAGCTGAAGGTCCCAGTCGCGCACCGTGAGCTTGCGGCCCTTGAAAGCCGCGAGTGCGAAATCCGGTCCCTTCACGTAATCCAGGATGGTCTTTGCGTCCGGCGCCTGCACCCTCGCCACCGCCTCGCCGACCATGCGCGCTGCCGACCATGCCTGCATGTCGAGCGCGGTCATGCGTCGCGAGAACCTGCGCATGAATCGATCCTGCAGCTGGGTCGCGCCCCATTGATCGAGCGAGGCGTCCCAGCTGGTGGGGACGAGCCCGGCCGAGCCCGCGACCGGCCGAGGGTCGCTGGTCCGGTATGGCAGATAGTCGGCGAACACCTGGCTTTCGTCGGCGGCGACCAGCACGTCGTAGTCGGGCGCCGACTTCGTGAACAGGGGTATCTGGCTTTGGATCTGCACCAGGCCGCTGTCGGTGCGTCGCGCCCCGCCGGTATCCTGAAACACGCGTTCCTGGACGATCTTGGCGCCGAACCGCCCTGCCGCCCGCCGCAGTGCGTCGGCATAGAGCTTGTCCGGCTCGTGGGAGCCGACCACGAGCAGCCACCGTCCCCACCGCTTCCAGACCAGATACTGCGCAAGCCCATCGGCCAGCATGGCGCGACTGGGCGCGACGTGGATCACGTCGGCGCGGCAATCTTCCTGCCGCAGCCGGTCGTCGGTCGCGCCGGCGTTGAAGAGCAGGAGCCCGTGAGCGCGTCCGGCGTCGGCGGCCTTGAGCAGCATGTCCGCCGGAAGGTCGGCGATGACAAGCGAGATGCCGCGTTCGGCAAGTTGCGTCACCGCGACCGCAGGATCGTCCCGATCCCCGAGGCGCATCTCCTCGATCGAGAACGACTGGTTGAGGAATTTTCCAGTCGTGTTGTTGTCCTGGATTGCAAGCTCGGCGCCGGCGATGCCATCATTGGCCGCCGGCCGTTCGACCAGCGAGATGGTCTGCGTTCTTTCGGCAAGGCCGAGGTATCCGAGCTTGACGTTCAACGGCTCTGCCGCCGGCGCGGCCGACGCCACGGCGAACACAAACGCGGCGACTGAAAACACCCGGATCAAGCATTCACTCCCGTCGTCGCCGCCCGCTAAGCCTTTATAATACTTGGAATTAAAGGTTACTTCACGTACTATCGTGAGGCCAAGCTCAATGGCGTCGTTCTGCCCGTCGAACGCCGAACCAAGCGCAGTGAAGGGCCTCATGGGTGGTCGCTGGACAATCGCAACCGCGATCCCGTTGGCGCTCGCCGTGACCGGCGCCAGCGCCATGGAGCCCAAGGTTGCAGTCTTCAACTTCGAGCTTGTCGATACAAGCCTCGAAGGCGCGACAAACGGTCCGCGCGCCGACGAACAGGCGCGCCTTGGCTGGCTGAGCAATGAGTTGCGCGATCGTTTGGCGAAATCGGGGCGGCTCGACGTCGTCGACATCGCCCCGGTCGCCGCGCGCGCCAGTGCCAGCAACCTGCAGGCCTGCGGCGGCTGCGATGCGCCCCTGGCGCGCGAATTGGGAGCAAAGTTCGCGGTCACGGGGTGGGTGCAAAAGGTGTCGAACCTCATCCTCAACATGAACGTTATCGTGCGCGATGCCGATACCGGACAGGTGATCGCGGGCAAGAGCGTGGACATGCGGGGCAACACCGAGGAGTCCTGGTCGCGCGCGCTCGATTGGCTCGTGCGCGACTACCTTTTGGCGCCCGGCCAGGGAGTTTTCTGATGACCTTCATGCTCGCGAGCGTGACCGGCGCCGAAGAGGCGGAAATTGCCGTCCGTCATGGCGCCGATATCGTCGACCTGAAAGATGCCAGCACTGCATTCGGCGCGGTTCCTCCCGCCACGGTCGCGGCGACGGTCCGCGCCGTGGCGCGTCGCAGGCCGGTCAGCGCGGTGACCGGCGAACTTGACATGGAACCCGAGACCGTGACGCGCGCGGCGACGGCGATCGCCGATGCCGGAGCGAACTACGTCAAGGTCGGACTGTATCCCGACGGCAGGCGCGAGGATTGCATCCGGGCCCTCTCGGCGCTTCGGCATCGCACCGGCCTGATCGGCGTCATGTTCGCCGACCGCGGCTTTGACGAAGCACTCGTTCCGCTCATGGCGCAGAACGGCTTCGCCGGTGCAATGATCGACACCGCCCGCAAGACCGGCGGCCGGCTGCTCGATCACATGGATATCGCCATGATCGGACACTTCGTCGATGCGGCGCGCTCGCACGGCCTGATGGCCGGGCTGGCTGGCTCCCTGGAGGCGCCGGACATTCCGCGCCTCTTGTTGCTGACGCCCGACGTGCTCGGCTTCCGCCGCGCGCTTTGCGCCGGCGAAGACAGGGCCTCGCGCATCGATGCCGATGCGGTCGATATCGTGCGCGCGCTGATACCGGCTGACACGCGCAGGCTCAACAGCGGCGCGCTGGCTTCCGCCAAGATCGATTATCGGTTGCTTGCGGCGCGCGGCTATTCGTTCGATCCGCGCAAGAGCGAGGCCGAGACCGATCGCATCTTCGTCCGCGATTTCGTGCTGCCTGTCCGCATCGGCGCATACGCGCACGAGCGGGACAAGCCGCAAAACGTCCGCTTCAATGTCGACGTGAAGGTGCTTCGTGCCGATCGCGCAGCAGAGGACATTCGTGACGTGTTCTCCTACGACCTGATCACCGACTCGATCCGCATGATCGTCGCCCAGGAACATATCTCGCTGGTCGAAATTCTTGCCGAACGGATCGCCGCGCTCATCCTGACGCATCCTCGGGCGACCAGCGCGACGGTTCGCGTCGAGAAGCTCGAGGTCGGGCCCGGCGGAGCCGGCGTCGAAATCGTGCGCCATCGGCCCACCGAAATCGCCAAGGTGCATCAGCTCTATCCCGCCGCCGGGGAGACCAATCCGAAAGCTGCGACCTAGATGGCCGGCGCCGAGGCTCCTGTCGTGGTGAAGATCGGCGGCAGCTTCGCCTGCTCCGGGTATTTGCGGGATTGGATCGAGGCGCTCGCGGCGTGCGCCGGTCGCGTCGTCATCGTTCCCGGCGGCGGACCGTTTGCCGACGCGGTGCGCTCGGCGCAAGCCAAGATGGGTTTCGATGACGGCGCCGCGCACCACATGGCGCTCCTCGCCATGGAGCAATATGGCCGCGCGCTCGCAAGCTTCAATCGCCTGCTGTCACCGGCGGATTGCGCAGATGCCATCCACCGCGATCTAGCGGCAGGGCGGGTTCCGGTATGGATGCCGGCACGCATGGTGCTGGGTGCACCCGATATTGCGCCGACGTGGGATGTGACCTCCGACAGTCTGGCCGCATGGTTGGCCGGCAAAATCGGCGCCGGCCGGCTGCTCCTCGTTAAGCACGCTGAAATTCGCGCGGGCCGCGCCCGCAGCGAGGAGTTGGCCGCGATGGGCATCGTCGACAAGGAATTCGCAGGCCATCTCAGATCGCTTGCGATTGATACCGTGATGTTTGGCCCGTCAGACTATGACGCGGCGATTGGCGCGATCCGCGACGGCGCGAACACTGGTATTGCAGTCGAATAGTGTCGGCGTTGCTGGAATGGGCTAAGGTGCCATGCCATGGCCAAGGTCAAGACGCCGCGCTGGGGCTGGGCCCTGACGGGATCGGGGCATTTCTTCAAGGAATGTCTGCGCATGGCCGGCGGACTTGAGGACGTCGACATGTTCGTCAGCAAGGCCGCGAGCGAGGTCGTGCGCATGTACCGGCAGGAATTCAAGCTGCCGAAAACCGCCCGCGTCTTCCGCGACACCACGGCGAGCGCTGCGCCGGTCGGATTGTTCTACTACGGCGTCTACCATACGCTGGTCGTGGCGCCGGCAACGTCCAACACCGTGGCGAAATGCGTGTTCGGCATTTCCGATACGCTGGTCACGAATGTGTTCGCTCAGGCCGGGAAGTGCCGCGTGCCGGCGATCGTATTCGCCTGCGATACCGCGCCTGAACTGGAGACCGAAGCGCCCAAGGGCATGGTCAAGGTCTATCCGCGCGACATCGATCTGCAGAACACCGGGCGTCTGAAGTCGTTCGATAACACGCTGGTCGTCGAAACGCTCGAACAACTCGAAGCGGCCCTGGCGCGGCGCAAACGCGAACTGCATGACTGAGCGCATCCTGTTCCTTACGGGCCATCTTGCCCGCCCGCGGCTGGAAAAGGTCCTCGGCGAAACCGACGCTCTCGGTTTCGCGTGGTCGGTTTTCGACGTCGGTGTGAAGGTTGCGGCGCTGATGACCGAACCGATCATCTCGCGCCGCCTGCCGCGCCCGGTCGAGGCGAGCCGGGTCATGGTACCCGGTCGTTGCCGGGCGGACCTTGATCGTCTTACCGCCGAATTCGGCGTGCCGTTTGTGCGCGGCCCGGACGAATTGAAGGATCTGCCGGCGTTTTTCGGCAAGCGCGGCCGCCCGCTCGATCTTTCGCGGTACGACATGCGAATCTTCGCGGAAATCGTCGACGCGTCCGCGCTCAGCGTCGAAGCGATCGTCGCGCGCGCGGCGTCGATGCGCACGGCCGGCGCCGACGTGATCGATCTCGGCTGTCTGCCCGACACGCCGTTTCCTCATCTCGAAGATGCGGTGCGCGCGTTGCGGGCGGCCGGCCATGCCGTCAGCGTCGATTCCGCCGCCACGGAGGAATTACGCCGGGGCGCCATGGCCGGCGCGCAGTTTCTGCTGAGCCTGAGCGAAGCGACGCTCGACGTGGCGAGCGATACCGGCGCGGTTCCGGTCCTCATTTCGGCGCAGCACGGCGACCTGGCGTCGTTGCTGCGGGCGGCCGAGGCGGCCGACAGGCGGGCCATCGCGGCGATCCTCGATCCGGTGCTCGATCCGATTCATTTTGGCTTCATGGATTCGCTGGCGCGCTACGCGGAGTTGCGGCGGCGCCTGCCCGCGGCGGAAATCCTGATGGGCACCGGAAATCTGACCGAATTGACCGACGCGGATTCAGGCGGCGTGACCGCGACGCTGCTCGGCCTGTGCTCCGAGCTTTCAATCCACAACCTGCTGGTCGTGCAGGTCAGCCCCCATACGCGGCGTACCATCCAGGAGCACGACGCGGCGCGCCGCATGATGTTCGCTGCGCGCGAGGATTCAAGCATACCCAAGGATTACGGCGGTGCGCTCCTTTCGCTGCACGACCGCAAGCCGTTTCCCAATACGCCGGCGGAAATCGCCGAGCTTGCCGCCGAGGTCAAGGACGCCAACTTCCGCATCGAAACCGCCGAGGACGGCATTCACATCTATAATCGTCACGGTCACCACGTGGCAAACAACGCAATGTCGCTGTTCGCAAACCTCGGCGTCGAACAGGACGGCCCGCACGCCTTCTATCTCGGCACCGAATTGATGAAGGCGGAGATCGCTTGGCTCCTTGGCAAGCGCTATGCCCAGGATGCCCCGCTGGACTGGGGCTGCGCGGCCGACCGGCCGGCTGAAGACCTCACGCGTCTCGCCGCGGCCGGCCATACGCTGCGTGCGTCAAAGAAATGATGCGATGCCGATGATCCGCGAGACCATCGTGACCACGATGGATGGGGCAGGACAGGTTCACTTTGCGCCTCTGGGCATCATTGCCGAAGGCGATGGCTGGATCATTGCGCCGTTCCGTCCTTCGACGACGCTCAATAATCTGCGCATCGTCCCGTTCGCGGTCGCGAACTTCACCGATGACGTCCGTGTCTTCGCCGGCTGCCTGACGGGCCGCCAAGAATGGCCAACGGCTCCCTGCGACGAGATCCCGGTTCCGCGATTTGCCAACGCGCTCACGCACGCAGAGCTTGCGGTTACTCATACCAGCGAGGATGAACAGAGGCCGCGCTTTCATTGTCGCGTGCTGCGCAATGTTGCCCACGCCCCCTTCCTTGGCTTCAACCGCGCCCAGGCCGCGGTGATCGAAGCGGCAATTCTGGTGAGCCGCCTGCACATGCTGCCGCGCGACAAGATCGAGCGCGAGATCGCCTATCTCGAAATTGCGGTGAGCAAGACGGCTTCTGCCGCCGAGCAGGAGGCGTGGAACTGGCTGCTCGAAGCGATCAGGGCGTTCTACGCCGAGGCCGAGCGGTAGAACGGCGCCATGAAGGCACCGGCAAGCTCACGCCTGCTCAACCGCGCGCTTGATTTCGTCGCGGATGGCGGCGAGTTCGTCCGCCGAGCGCGCGGTGCGCGGACGTGCGATCGGCACGTCGGCGATCACGCGTGCGGGCGACGGTGAGAGCAGAAATACCCGATCGGCGAGCCCGATCGCTTCGTCCATGCTGTGGGTGACGAGAAGCGTCGTCACGCCGCGGCGCGAGACCAGCTCGACCAGCTCGGCACGCAGCCTGTCGGCGAGCGCGGCATCGAGCGAGACAAACGGCTCGTCGAGCACGAGCAGTTCCGGCTCGACCGCCAACGCGCGCGCCAGAGCGGTCCGGCGGGCGAGACCGAGCGACAGTTCGCCGGGATAATGGCGGCGGTGTTCGGCAAGGCCGAGCGTCGCAAACAGCGTGCTCAATGCCGCCGGGCTCGCCTGCGGCGCGGCGAGCTTCACGTTCTGTTCGACGGTGCGCCACGGCAGGAGGCGCGGCTCCTGAAACACCATGCCGATCCTGCCGTGCGCCGGCAGCTCGACGCTGCCTTCGAAATCGCGATCCAGCCCGACGATGATGCGCAGCAGCGTGGTCTTGCCACATCCCGACGGGCCGACCAGAGCCGCGACTTCTCCGTTCGCCAGAGCGATCGTTAATTCGCCAAGCACGTGCAACGGGCCGCCGGAAGCGGAGCGGTAGGACTTGTGCCTGATATGCACATCAAGCCGGCCTGGCACGCCAGCGGGAGACATGTCGTTCAAGCGGCTGCACCAGGAACGTTTCGATGGCGAGCATCACGGCGACGAAGGCCACAGCATAGGCCAAGATGCGCGTGACGTCGAATAGCTGGAACGCGACGCCAATCTCGAAGCCCACGCCGTTCGGGCGGCCAAGGAGTTCGACGATCAGCACGATCTTCCAGACCAGCGACAGGCCGGACCGCGCGGCGGCCGCGAGATAGGACGCCAGTTGCGGCAGCACGACGTGGCGCAGCCGCGCCCAGGCGCCCATGCGGAACACCGCGGCCATCTCGTCCAGCATGTGGTCGAGCGAGCGCGCGCCCTCGCGCACCGTGACCGTCGCAATCGGCAGCTTGTTGAGGGCGACCGCGGCGATCGCCGCCGTTTCCGTCAATCCCGCCCACACATAGGCGAGCACGATGATCACCAGCGCCGGCAGGTTGAGCAGCACCACCAGCCACGGGTCGGCGAGGCGGTCGAAGGCGGGTATGCGGCCCATCGCGACGCCAAGCACCGTTCCGAGCACCATCGCGATCGTGAAGGACACGGCGACACGAGCGAGCGTAACGCCGAGATTGAAGGCGAGCGCGCCGGAGCGCGCCTCATGGACGATCGCAAACCCGACGGCCTGGGGCTCCGGCAACAGACGCGGGCCCATCATGTGCGAGCCGACCAGCCACGCCGCAAGCAGCAGCGCGATGGAAAACAGCCGCAGCACCGCATTCATTTCGTTCTTCCACTAGCCGTCATTTGTCGAGCTCGGCCCGGTAGAACACGCCGGGATCGAGCTCGCGCGCCGGGCCGACGAGATCGGTGCCGCCGATTTCGGCCAACACGCGGTAGAGAGCTTGGGCATCGGCCATTTCATCATCGAGGGGACGCGTCGGCATACCCTCGAGATAACGCCGCCGATAGACGTCGAGCGCGCCGGCATCGCTCACACCGATGCGCGGCGCAAGCCGCTGCCATTCCGCCGGCGTTTCGGCGAGAATCTTTTGCGCCTCATGCGTGACGGTGAGCAAGTGATCGAGCGCCGCGCGGTTGCGTTCCGCCCAGCCACCGCCGAACACGTATCCGACCATAGCCACCGGCCCTGAGGCGCCGAGGCGCTTCATGACATCCGCCATGGCAATGGCGCGCCTCAGGCCGTTCGCCTCAAGCCCGGCGCAAAAATTCCAGAACGTCAGCGTCGCATCGGTTTCGCCCTGCAATGCCTTTTGCATGAGGAGCGGCGGCGCGCCGTAGGCGATGTCCGCTTGCACCTTGAGATCGACGCCCGACCGGCGCGCCAGCGCCTGCAGCAGCAGCCAGCTCTTATCGAGCGGCCCACCGGCGACGCCGAGCTTTTTCCCCTTCAGGTCGGCAATGTCCTTGATCGGCGAATTGGCGGGCACCATCACGGCGCCGAGCGTGCTCGAGTACGGATAGAACACGAGATCGTCGCCGAGCGCGCGCTCGCGCGCAACCCACAGCCAGTCGGACAGGATGAGATCGGCCGAACCGCCCTTGAGCGCGATCTTGCCGGCCTCGGTGTTCGCAAGCTCGGTGGTTTCAAGCTGGAGACCGGCTTGCCGGTCAAGCGCATGGGCGCGCACAACGTCGAGTTCCCAGGCCAGCGTGCCGGTCATCTGGGCGGCGACGCGAATACGGTCGGCGGCGAACGCGCTTGACGCGGCGAGCGCCAGCATGGCGAGCCCGAACAGCGCAAGCAGACGGCGCACGCAACGCATGAACTTCACCCCGCGCGCTTGGCCCATCGTTCCGCCCATGCCGGCAACGGGCGTCCACGCCGCTTCAGTTACCAGAGAATAGCACAAGTAAACAGCCTTTGCGGCTCAAGGGCCTTGCCGCGCGCGGTCCAACCGCGAAGAGATTTTCGACACGGCGTCGATCGTTTCTGTGAGCCGTCTCTGATAGCGCACCACCGCGACGCGCCAGCGGCCATGAAAGAACCGGCAATGCTGGTCGGATCCATCGGTGAGCAGCTATACGATTGATTTAGCTGCATTTTTATTGCACCATCGGCCCATAAGGGGAAAGACCAGCGATGTTGAAGATCGACGGCCAAGTGGTGTTCACGACACTCGAGGAAATTGTCGATCCGAAGCACGCGGTGCTCGCCGTGATCGACGCGCAGAATGACTTCTGCATCGAGGGCGGTGCGTGTGCCCGCAATGGCGCAGACCTGAGCGCAATGCCGGCGGCGCTGGCGGTTTGCGGGCGGCTGATCGACTCGGCGCGGGCCGCAGGCGTGCAGATAATATACGTCCAGAACCAGAAGCTACCGCACAGCAAGTCGACCTCGGGCGCCTGGATGCGCTTTCTGGTGGCGCGCAACGCCATGCACAAGGATCAGAACGTCTGCATTGTCGACAGTTGGGGCGCGGAGATCGTTGAGCAGCTCAAGCCGCGAGAGGACGACATCGTAGTCAAGAAGTGGCGGTCGAGCGCGTTCGTCGGCACCAACCTCGACATGATCCTGCGCACCAACGGGATCAAATCGGTGGTGTGCTGCGGCTTCATCACCGAAGGCTGCGTCGAGAGCACGGCACGCGACGCGGGATTCTACGACTACTACGCGGTGGTGGTCGAGGACGCGATCGCGAACTACCACCCGCATGTGCATGAAGCATCGTTGACGGTGCAGCGGACGCGTTACGACGTGGTGCCTGCCGCAGAAATATTGGAGCTGTGGGACAGAGCGATGCCGCAGAACGCAGCGGCGGAGTAGCCGCGATTCCCGCGCTGGTCTAGTTCAGAAAGCCGATCGACAGAGCGGGGATCGCTGCGACTGCCGCGAGGCCTAAAAGCAGCGCGAGCATATAGCCGAAGACCGGCCGGACGCCTTCGCTTGGATTGGCGCCGCCGATCGCGCACGCAATATAATAGCCGACCCCGAACGGCGGAGTGTGCAGTCCGATACCCATCGCCAGCACGATCACTATCGCGTAGTGCACCTCGTGGATTCCGAGGCTCCGTGCGATGGGGAAGACCAGCGGGCCGAACAGGATGATCGCCGGAACGCCTTCAAGAATGCTGCCGAGAAAAATGAACGCGGCAATGGAGGCGGTCAAAAATGACGCCGAACCTCCCGGCAGATGTTCAACAGCGTGAGCGAGCGATACCGAGAAGCCGGACTGCGTGAGGGCCCAGCCCATGGCATTGGCCGTGCCCAAAATGAAAATAATGGCGCCTGACAGCGATGCCGTATCAACAAGTATCGGGCCGATCCGGCGCCAGTTGCGATCGTAGAAGATCATTCCGACGATCAAGGCATAGAAGATGCCGACGGCCGAGACTTCGGTCGCCGTCGCGATACCCTCGACGACGGCGGCGCGGATCAGAAACGGCAACACCAGCGCGGGCAGCGCGACAACGAATGTGCGCAAAACGTGCCCGAATTGCAGTGTCGAGGATTCGGACGGCGAAACGGCGGGCGATCGAAACCAGATGACGAGACACAAAATGGCTCCAAGGAGGGTCGCTGGCAACAGCCCGCCGGTAAAAAGCTTGTCGATCGAAACGTCGGTGACCGAGGCGATCGTGATGAGAACCAGGCTCGGGGCGATGGTCTCGGTCTGCGCGCCCGTCGCCGCAAGCATCGCGACCAGATCGCCGGGTTCAGCGCCGCGACGCTTCATTTCCGGGAACAGAACCGGGGCGACCGCCGCCATGTCGGCGGCTTTTGAACCGGAGATGCCGGACACGAGATACATGGCCGCGACGGTCGCGTAGTAAAGCCCGCCACGCACGCGACCCAGGGCGTTCACGATCACGCTAAGCATGGCGCGAGCCATGCCGTTGGCTTCGATCAGGTAGCCCAGGAAAACAAACATCGGGATCGCAAGCAGAATGACGTTCGACATTCCGTCTTCCGTGCGATCCGCGATGACGATGGTCGGCGCCGTCGTGGTAAGCGCGACAAAGCCCAACGTGCTCAGCCCGAAGCTGAATGCGATCGGGATGCCCGCGAATACCGCGAGCGGCAACAGCACGCCGAAAAAGATCAACAAATCGAGCTTGCCGAGCGACATGAGAAGCGGACTGAGCGATGCAAGAACGACAACGATGGCAATGACGAGAAAAGCTGCGCCCGACACGATGGAGCGGCCGTAGTTTGCGAGCAGTCGCAGTGCGGCGACGATCGCCAGCAGCATGGCGCCGACAGGAAGCGACGCGGCCCGCCAGGCGCTCGATATCTGCAGGGAAAGCGTGGCCACCGAGCTTTCTTCGCGGGTGTACAGATACGCCGGCCAGATCACCAGCGTCAGATAGACGAGGATGGCGACGGTCGCGACCGCGTCCCAGAAGCGCTGTCGGGAGGGCGAGAGCAGACCGACGATCTGGGTCATGCGCATGTGCGCGCCACGGTCGAACGCGACGATGGCGCCAAGCACGCCCAGCCAGAGAAACAGGATTGATGCGGCTTCGTCCGACCAGGAAAGCGGACGGTGCAGAACGTAACGGGCGAACACGCTGGCAAAGAGAATCAGGATGATGAGCGCGACCAGGGCGGCGGCGACTCGCTCGATCCAACGCGTCAGAAATCGCGCCGCGGCATCGGCCCAGTGGATGCCCGCATCAGAGCCTTGCGTGCTGTCCGCTGCGGTGGTCATGCGGCGTCCGGCTATGCGGGCGTCCGCTGCCCTGCAGCGGACTGAACATGGCGGTCTGCGGTCTCATGGCCGGTGCCGGGGCGGTTCACGATGTGCCGCTGTAACGCCGCGACTCGGTAATGATCAGCTTGGCGCTCGCAACCATCGCACGGTCGATCATCATGCCGCGAAACCGCACGGCGCCGCGGCCCTGTCGATGGCCCTCTTCGATCGCCGCCAGCAGAGCGTGGGCGTATTCAACTTCGTCCGCACTCGGCCGCATGATGCTGTTGGCGATGCTCACATGTGTCGGATGAATGACATGCACGCCGGCAAAGCCGATGATCTTGGCGCGCCTGATCATAATTTCGATCATTGCCAAGTCGTCGATGCGCGTTGCAAACACGCCGGCGATCGGATAGAGCGCGCCCGCCGCGCGGCTGTCGAGAACGAGCTTCGATTGCAGATATTGTTGTTCGGTGCCTTCGACGGTGGCGCGAAACCCGGCCGCGGCGGCAATATCGCCCTGGATCGGCCCCACGCCTCCCAGCAGACTTTTGACGCGCGCACTGGCGCGGGCCGTCTCGTAGGCAAAGCGCAGGCCTTCGGCGGTTTCGGGCAACGCGACGATGGATATCTCGCCATGCTCCAGTCCCGCCCGGCCTTCGCCATAGCTCAGGACGTCGTGGATGCGTCGAACATGGTCGGCGGTTGCCTTGGGAACAACGATGCCGCGCAGCGCCGGAGCGATACAGGCGCGCAAATCCTCTTCGCCACCTTCGCTGAGGCCGTTTATCTTGACGAAGGCATGAATGCGCTCCGACCGCAGCGCTTCGACCGCACGCACCATCTGGGAGCGAGCTTCGCGCTTTTCGCTCGGAGCGACGGAATCTTCCAGATCAAGGATGATCGCGTCCGGTCCGGCCGCGATCGCCTTCGCAATCCATTCCGGTCTGTTGCCCGGGACGAATAAGAATGTCCGGATGGGCCAGATCGTGTCGGTTTCGAGTGCGGCAGGCGACCCCGCAGATTCAGACATATGCCGCTGCTCTGTGCTAGGTCCGGCTCAATCCCGGCGCGTATTTCTGCAGAACCGACCAGTTTTCCGCGCCGAACTTCGCTTCCCAATCGCGATAGTAGCCCGCCTTGACGAGCGCCTCGCGAAACGGCGCCGGATCGGTGGTATTGAACGTCACCCCTCGCGCCTCCATTTGGCTGCGCAGCGAGTTGTTCAATTTCTTGCTGGCTTCGCGTTCGGCCTGGCCGCCTTTGGCGAAATTGCGCGTTACGATCTCCTGAAGGTCTTCCGGCAACTTCCGCCAGGCCGCCGCATTAACCAGGACCCAATGACATTCCCACTGATGATTGGTCAGCGAGATGTAGCGCTGGACCTCGTAGAACTTGAAAAGATCCATGACTGTGAGACTGGTTTCGGCGCCGTCGGCGAGCTTGGTCTTGAGGCCGGTATAGAGCTGCGTCGCATCGATGAATACCGGCGACGCCCCGAGTGCCGAGAACAGCGAAACCCACATCGGGCCGCCCGGCACTCTGATCTTGAAGTCCTTGAAGTCCGCCGGTGTATTGATCGGGTGCGTGCTTGAAGACACTTCGCGAAACCCGCTGTCCCACACCATGCGCAGCGCGACCAGGCCGGCCTTCTCGATTGCCCGATGGATGAGATCGCCGAGCTCGCCATCCATGGCGCCCCAAGCCTGATCGTAATCCGTGAAGGCGAACGCGACGCCTTGAAGCGACGAGACCGGAACCAGCGTTCCGAGCACCAGCCCGGCAACGTGCATCATTTCCAGGCTGCCATAGCGGATCTGCGACAGCATGCTGGCATCGCCGCCCAATTGGTTGTCCGGGAACACCTGCACCTCGAGTCTGCCGTTCGATTCCTCGTTGATGCGCTTTGCGGCGGCAATCGACTCGATGGTGAGCGGGCCGGTGACAGGCGTGTTGTTGCCATACTTGAAAACGAACTCCGCCGCGCGCGCCCGCCGGCTGAGAATATTGGCGGCGGCAATTGCGCCGGCGCCCCCCGCGAGATTGAGGAGCATTTTTCGCCGCGCGATCTTTCTCGCTGCCACTTCCGTCTCCCCGGTTTTCGCGTTGCTAGATTACGTTCGCCGCTTTCGCGGCACCACGATATCTCATCGTCAAGGACTACCCAATCACTCTTTCCTGCTGCAAAGCCCGAATCTCATCATCATCGAGGCCGAGGATGCCGCCGAACACTTCCTGAGTGTGCTGGCCTTTCAGCGGCGCCGGACTGGTGATGGCGGCCGGCGTTTCCGAAAGGCGGATCCAAGGCGCCGGCACCTTGACGCGACCCGCCTCCGGATGGTCGAGCTCGACAAACGCGTTGCGCTCCTTCAGGTGCCGATCTTCCAGGCATTCGGCGACCGACAGCACCGGCGCACTGGAGAGGCCACGCGTGCTCAGTACGTCCCACAGTTCCGCGCGCGTCTTATCCTTCACCATTTCCGCCACGGCGTCCTCGACCAGATGGTAATTCTTGCGCCGATCCTGCTCGGTCGAAAATCGGGGATCGTCGGCGAGCTCGGGACGGCCGAGCCCGCTAGTGAGCGAGCGCCATAGCCCGTCGGTCATGTCCGGAACATGGAAATAGAAATATCCGTCGGCGCAGGCCTTCGGCGGGCACGACACCTGCCGGCCTTCGAAATGCGTGTGCAGTATCGCCGCCATGAAGCCGAGGTTTGCTTCCTGCATCGAAACCTCGACCTTTTGTCCGCGGCCGGACCGTTCGCGGTGAAAGAGCGCGGACAAGATACCGACGCACAAGGAGACGCCGGCATGCTCGTCGCCGTTGCCCGGTCCCAGAATTCCGGGCTTCCCGGCCTGCCGCGCCTGGGCATCGGTCCAGCCGGTGATGGCTTGAATTGTCCCGGCGTTCGCCCTCACGTCCTTGTACGGCCCGTTCTCGCCGTAACCGCGCGAGCAGGCGTAAATCAGATCCGGTTTGATCTGGCGCAACGCGTCGTAGCCGAGCCCAAGACGCTCCATGACGCCGGTGGCGAAATTTTCGACCACGACATCAGACTTGGCGACGAGGCGATGCAGCAGCTGCTTGCCCCTTGGGTCTTTGAGATCCAGCAATATCCCTTTTTTGTTGCTGTTGACGGCGATGAACTCGTAGCCGTCTCGCGTCACATCGGCCGGCAACCAGGAATGGCGGAAGCGGTCGCCACTGCCGTGCTCGATTTTCACGACTTCGGCGCCGAGCTGCGCCAAAAGCAGCGTGCAAAACGGACCGTTGAGCACATGCGTCAAGTCGACCACCCGCACGCCGCTTAATGGTCCGGACATCTTGAAGGCTCCGATTTGGCCCGGTGGTCGACCGTTCAAGCGACGAGATGAATTGCCGCCTGCTCGAGCGAACGGGAAGGCTTTGAGGCACTCCCGCGTACGTGATTTAGCGACTATCGCGATTTACCGCTAAAATTATCGTTTAGCGTTAAAATATGTCAAGGCTTCGCGTTGCCGCACAACCCGGCTCTTCGAAGCTTCGCCGCGCACGAGGCATGGCGGGGATGCGGCAATCTCAATCCAATGTCCGGGGCGCGTACTCGGCGGGTCAGCGATCTCTCGGATCAATCATCGACGCACGCCCAGCGGCGGTACGCGCTGCAACGCGAACGCGCATGATTTATCAACAAAACCATAGATGCGCGGTAAATTTGCGTTTGACATCGCATTTTGGCAGCGCTTAACATGACTAGGCTGCTGCCTGAAGCTGCGGCATCGACGACTGTCAGTACCTTGCGGTCAAGGCAGAGACATCAATGGCCACTGCAGAAAATGCCGACAAGATCATCCGCGCGCTCAAGCGCGCCGGCGTGAACTTTGTTGCGTCGCTCCCGGACGCCAGTCTGGTGCCGCTGGTCGAAGGGTTCGAGAAGGATAACGACATTATTCACGTCCCGCTCAGCCGCGAAGAGGAAGGCGTCGGTGTCTGCACCGGCGCCAATCTCGGCGGCAAGCGTTGCGCATTGATGATGCAGAACGCCGGTCTGCTCAACGCCTGCAACGCGCTGACGACCACGGCCCGGCAAATCGAAATTCCGATGCTGTTGCTCGTCCTCTATGCCGGGGCGCTCAATGACATGGCGTTCCCGATGTTGGGGCTGGTGACCGAGCCGGTGTTGGCGGCGTTGGGCATACCGCACTACGTGCTCGACAATCTCGACGATGCGCCCAATCTCTTCGCCGGCGCCCTGGTGCAGGCCTACAACGCCCAGCGGCCGGTGGCAGTCCTGATGATGAAAGGGGTGCTTTGATCCATGAAGCGGAAAGAAGCGCTTTTTGCGACCCGCGAACTGTTCGGTGATACGCCGTGTTTCGTCACCGTCGGGCTGGTCTGGCTCGACTGGGGCACCGCACGACCGAGCGACGGTAATTTCCATCTCAAGACGCTCGGCAGCGGCTCCTCGCTCGGCCTCGGGCTGGCGTTGGCGATGCCGCACCGGAAGATTGCCGTGCTCGATGGCGACGGCGCGGTGATCATGAACGTCAACGGCCTGGTGACGGTCGGACGCGTGCAGCCCCGAAATCTCATTCATATCGTGTTCGACAATAAGATCTACGAATCATCGGGCTGCATTCCGACGGCGAGCGCGTACAATCTGGATATCGCGGAATTGGGCAAAGCGGCGGGGATCAAGAGCGTTCGTAAAGTGAGCGATCTGGCGGCTTTCAGCGCGGCCGTGAAGCATGCGTTCGACACCGATGGGCCGCATTTCATTGTCGCGACGGTTGAACCTTCGGGCGAGGACGCCAATACGTCCTATTCGCGGCTCAACGAAGTCGAAGGCAAGTTCGTCTTCTCCCGCTATCTCGAAAAGATCGAAGGCCGCAAGCTGCGCGAGGATCCTATCGACGTGAGGCTGTCGATCAGGTAAGCGCTATCCCGCTTTTCGCCGCAGCGGCTCCGGGCAATGGCTGATTACGATGCCGTCATCGTAGGCGCGGGCCATAATGGTCTCGTCTGTGCCCTTTACCTCATGCGTGCCGGCTGGCGCGTCGCGGTTCTCGAAGCTAACGAGGAGATCGGCGGCGGCCTTCGTTCCGGCGAAGTGACGCTGCCCGGGTTTTGTCACGATCGTTATGCGACCAATGTCGGGGCGTTCGCCGCCTCGCCGGTCTATCAGGAACTCAAGGCCGAGTTCGACGATTTTGGTCTCAAGCTGCTGCGCTCCGACAAGCCCTATGCGCAGTTGCATGGCAAGCGAGCGCTGCGCGTCTACACCGATGCCGCGCGCACGGAAGCCGAGTTTGGCGCAATCGGACGGAGCGAGGTCGACGGCTGGCGACAGCTCACCGCGTTCTATCGGCGCGTTGCGCCGGATTTATTCGCGCTGTTCTACACCGAACTACCGTCGGCGGCGGCCGGGCGGCAACTTGCAAGGATGGTTTCCGCCGGCGGTTTTGACGCCCTGCGCCTGGCAAAGCTTTTGCTGCAGTCGAGCCGCGGATTTGCTCACCAGTATTTCCAGTCTGAGGCGGCGCGCAGTCTCCTCGAAGCGTGGGGGTACCATCTCGATTTTGGCCCGGATGTCCCCGGCGGCGCCGTGTTTGCATTCATTTCGGCGCTGTCGAGCCACATCAACGGCATGCCGCTCGTCGAAGGCGGCGCCGGACGCATCGCCACGGCGCTTGGGACGATGCTGCAAAACGGCGGCGCCAAGGTCCTCACCAGGACGGAAGCGACACGGATCATCGTCAAGCGCGGCGCCGCGGTCGCGGTGCAGACCCGCGGCGGCGAGGAGATTTCGGCGAGCCGCGCCGTCATCGCCAACATTACGCCGCCCAACATATTCGGCAAGCTCGTGAGCGTCGCCGATATCGAGCCTCGTTTCCTGCGCCGCGTGCGAAGCTATCGCTTCGGGCCAAGCACTCTGATCATTCATTTTGCGCTCGATCGCATGCCGCGCTGGACCACCGCCGACGACCTGGGCGATTTCAACTACGTCCATCTCAACGGCAGCGAGGCCGAAATCGCCAGAACCTATGGGCAGTCGCTGAGCGGTCTCTTGCCGGACAGGCCGCTGCTCGTCGTCAGTCAGACAACGCCGATCGATCCGTCACGCGCGCCTCCCGGCCGGCATGTGATGCGCGTGCATGTGCGCACGGTGCCGGCACGCATAACGGGTGATGCTGCAGGCAAAATAACCGCGACAGACTGGCAGCAGGCCAAAGAGCCCTTCGCCGAACGTATATTGGACCTGGTCGCAGAGCAGGCTCCGGACCTGCGCGCGTGCATTCTCGGCACTGCGATTGAAAGCCCCGACGAGATCGAGCGCGAAAATCCGAACCTGGTCGGCGGCGACTGCGTATCGGGGAGCCACCACCTCGGCCAGAATTTCATCTGTCGGCCGTTGCTGGGATGGTCGCGATACGCAACACCGATCGAGAAGCTTTATATGATAGGCGCCTCGACATGGCCGGGCGGTGGGGTCAATGCGGGGTCGGGATATATTCTGGGCAAGCTGTTGACGATGAAGCAACCGACATAGCGCCGCTTCAATTCAAGGTGGCCAGGAATCGGTCCAGGATTGCGTTAAACTCTTTGGGATATTCCATCATCGTGAAGCGCCTGGCGCCCTCGATCCACTCTTGCCGGAAGTGCGGGACACCGCTCAAGAGTTCCGGCTTGTCCGGCGATGGATCGTCAGTGCCGCATATGCCAAGCACGGGACAGCTGACCCGGTGCATCTGCGCGCGAAGATTGGGCATTGAGGTGTAGAATTCCGCGCTTTGCACATAGTGCGCAGGCGAGTGGCTGGCAAATAGTTCAACAAGCTTCCGGCGCACCTCCGGCTTGTCGAGCGGAAAGATGGGCAGCAGCGTTTCAAAATTCTGTTCCAGATAGGCTTCTAGGCCATCCCGACCGCGCTCGAGCAATATCTGGCGCATCCGCAGGTGCAGGTCCGCGAACGAGATCTGATGCGCTTTGCGCCGCTCCTCGAGGAGTGGAAATCCGTCAAGCTCGTACCATGAGCACAGTACCAACGCCCTGACGCGATCGGGATATTGCAGGGTAAAGGTGGCGCCGATCGTCGTGCTCATCGCCACCGCGACGATGACCGTCCGGTCGATCCCAAAGCTGTCGAGCAGGCACTTCAAGTCGTGGGTCTGATTCCAGAGCGAATAACCATAGAGCGGCACCTCGGTCTTACCGTGGCCGCGGCGGTCATACGTCAGGCATCGATAAGTCCGCGAGAAGTGCGGCATTTGTGCTTCAAAAAGACCCGTGCCGTGCGTTTCGCCGTGGATGAAAACCAGCGGGGCTCCGTTGCCGGCCGTCTCGTAATAGAAATCGCAGCCATTCACCCGGACGATTGGCATGTCGTCCTCGCGGCGGACGTCACAGCTTTCCGCTTTGCGCGACCTTCCGATAGATCCGCTCGAGCTGATCGTCGATCAGGTTTTGCAGACGGTTGACGTCGCGCGCCATCGCTGCATCGGCCATGGCCCGTTGATCTTTCTGCAGGTCGCGCGTCGCCGCGGCGGAAAGGCATACGCGCAAATACCGCTTGGAATAGAAATACACCGTGCGCCTGAAGCTCAGCAGCCACACCGAACGGCAGGCGGAAAACAGCGCTTCCAGGAATGCCTCGTTGAGGGTCTCCCATTCCTTCATTGTCTGGGACATCTTCCCGGCCGGTCGTGTCTGCAGCTTGGAGACGCGGTGCAGCGAGGCAATGACCTGACCTTCCCAGACGTCGTTGCCGTTCGCCAAAGCGAGCTTGGCCGCGTCTTTTTCAAGCAGCTTTCGCAAATCCGTAAGTTCGCGAAATTCGCGAACCGAGACGGGCGCGACCATGAAGCCGCGTCGATCCAGGCTGACGACGAAGCCGTCCGGCACCAGCCGCGACAAAGCTTCGCGCAGCGGGCTCGCGCCGATGCCGTAGATTTCACGAAGCTTGCCGATGCGTAACCGGGTGTTCGGCCGCAGCTTGCCGCAAATGATGTCGTCGCGAAGTCTTTGCCACGCTGTTTGAGTGAGCGATACCGACGCGAGGGCGTCCTCATCGCCCGATCCGTGGAGGTCCGCGAAGTCCTTGAGACGCTCCAGCATGGCTCAATAAAACCTCGTTCCCTCAGGCGGGCGGGAATGGCCGCTCCATCTGCCATGATAGGCTACAATTTGCAAGATTTCATCGACAATAAATGAGATACCCGATAAAGTATCGAACGAGCCCGGGAGCCAAGGGTCGCCGTCACGGTTCGCCATCACAGTCCATGACATCGGTCGAATCCATACCGCGTTGTTGCTCGTCCTGCGCCGCTCGCCAAGCGTTGCTTTGGCGCCAGGGCGCCGCGCTTACCGCAACCGACATGAGGATTGAACCATGCTAGTCCAGTCCCGTCTCTTCGCAGTGCATTGGATCGGCGCACTCGCACTCGGCTTGTTGCTCGCACTGCCTGCGAGCAAGGCCGGCGCGCAGGACACGGTGCGGATCGCAGTCGGTGTCGACCCGGTCTACACGCCATGGTGGATCGCCGAGGAAAAGGGGTTCTACAAGAAGTACGGCATCACGGCGCAGTTGACCCAATTGTCCGGCGGACCCGACGTCGGGGATGCCACGATGGCCGGTGAGGCGGATATCGGCTCGTCCGGATCGGCGACGATGATGCCGAGAATCGTGCGTGGCGGACTTTTGGTGCTCGGCACCATGGCGACCTCACCTGATGCGCTCAAGATGGCGGCGCTCACCGAAATCAAGTCGCTCGATGATCTGAAAGGCAAGAAGGTCGGCACCGTCGGCGCCAGCACGACGGATTACCTCTGGTACCTGTTGGCCAAGAAACTCAACGTTCCGGAATCGACCTTCAACGTGGTCTCGATGTCGCCGCCGGAGCTCGTGCCGTCACTCGACCGCCACGACATCGACGCCTATTTCTGCTGGGAGCCCTGGCCGGCTCGCGCCGTCGAAGTATCGGGAAAGGACAAGGTCCATATCCTGGCCAATAGCGGCGACCTTGGCTATCTGCTCAATTTCATCGTCGTCGCCAACCAGAAGTTCGCGTTGGCTCATCCTGATGCGACGTCGAAGACGCTCGCGGCGCTTCGTGACGCGATCGACTTCCAGAACAAAAATCCCGCCGAGGCGGCGCGGATTGGAGCCGAGAAGAACAGGCTCGATCAGAAAATGGCGGCCTACATCATCAATCTTTACCAATACTCGCTCGGTATCGCGCCGGAGACGGAAAGCGCGGTCAAAACCGAAGAAGCATGGATGCGCAGCATGAATCGGCTCAAGGGCGACCCGATCGAGTGGAGCAAGACCATCGACCGCGGCTATCTCGATCGGGCGATGGCGATGAAATAGCGCGATGCTGCTCGACATGGATCGACGGACGGGTGTCCTGCAGTCGGCGGATGTCGAGGTACGAGATATATCCTGCGGGTTCGTGAGGAAGACGGGCCCCGAGCGCGGCAGGGAATATATTGCGGTCCGCAACGCCAGCTTTTCCATCGCGCCGGGAGAGTTTTTCTGCTTGCTCGGGCCGAGCGGCTGCGGCAAGTCGACAGTGCTGCGTACCGTTGCGGGCTTTCTTGCCCCGTCATCGGGTGAAGTCCTTATTCGCGGCAGCCGCGCCAAAGGGCCGGGAATGGACCGCGCCGTCGTGTTTCAGGGCGACGCCGCCCTCTTTAACTGGCTCACGACCGAAGAGAATGTCGGATTCGGGCTGCGCATGCGCCATGTGCCCGAGACCGAACGGCGGCGCGTCGTCGCCGAGAACATTCGCCTGGTCGGTCTCGAAGGCTTCGAGCACTATTTTCCCAATCAGCTTTCCGGCGGCATGCGCCAGCGCGTGCAGATCGCTCGCGTGCTGGCCAATGATCCGGCGATCCTGCTGATGGATGAACCCTTCGGTGCGCTCGACGCGCAGACGCGCGACATCATGCAGCAAGAACTGTCTCGGATCTGGAGCTCACGCCAGAAAACGGTGCTGTTCATCACCCACGATATCGACGAGTCGCTTCTGCTTGGCGACCGCGTTGCGATCATGACCGCCGGCCCCGCCGCCACGATCAAGAAAGTGCTCAATGTGCCGCTCCCCCGCCCGCGCGAAATGGGCGAAGACCTGCTTCGGCTGCGCCGCGAGATCAAAGCTGCGATCGAGGAAGAGGTCATGAAATCGATGAGGCAGGTAAACAGTGCAAACAGCCCTGGTTGAACGCGCCCCGGCAACGCGGGCGCTATTCATGAGCGAAACCGTGCAGCGCGGCGCGATTTTCGCGCTGTCGCTCGCCTGCGCGCTCGGGGTGTGGACCTTCCTCGCCTGGTGGGTCGGCAAACCGGCCTTCCTGCCCTCTCCTGCGAACACGCTCCACGGCGCAATCGAGCTGCTGCGCAACGGCGAGCTTCAAGCCGATGTGGCCGCGAGCTTTGCGCGCATTATCGTGGGCTTCATCATCGGTACTCTGATCGGCATCCCGCTTGGACTGCTGATGGGTATGAGCCCCTTCGTGCGCACGTTCCTGGACCCGTACGTTGAATTTTTCCGCTTTATCCCGCCAATCGCATTCGTGACGCTGGCGGTGATCTGGTTCGGGCTTGGCGAGACATCGAAGATCGTGCTGATCGTTTACACGACGGTGTTCATGGTGGCGATCAACACCATGATCGGCGTCCTTGGGGTCGACCCCGACAAGCGCTTTGCCGCGCTCTGTCTCGGCGCCAGCAACGTGCAGGTCTTCTTTCATGTCATTATCCCCGCGGTCGTTCCGAACATCGTGACCGGCATGAAGATCGCCCTGGGCAACAGCTTCATGACGGTGGTGTCGGCGGAGATGGTCGCGGCTAAATCCGGGGTCGGGTTTCTGATTTTCAATTCCCGGCTGTTTTTGCTCACCGAATGGATATTCGTCGGCATCATCACGCTGGGGATCATGGGGTTCCTCACGGATCGCGCGCTCCGTATCCTGGCGACCACGTTTCTCAAGCACTATGACGTCAAGGTGTAGCACCGAACGCCGGCCCGCCCCCCAGGGACGCAAAGCGGCTATGGATGCGTAGTCGTGTGGGAGAAGGCTCGAAGATGACCCTGAAGCTGAAGTTCGCCTGCGGCGCGTACGATCGCACGATGCCGTTCTGGACCGGCGACATCAAACCGAAAGATATTGACCTCGCGTACACGCCCCAGGCGCCCGAGCTGACCTTTCTGCAGCAATTGAAAGATATGCGCTACGACGTCTCCGAGATGTCGATGTCGGCTTATGTGCAGATGCGCGCGAAAGGGCGGGAAGATTTCATTGCGTTGCCGGTATTTCCGTCCCGCGTGTTCCGCCATTCCGCGCTGTACGTCCGCACCGACTCGGATATCCGCCATCCGGAGCAACTGCGCGGCAAGCGCGTCGGCATCGGGTATTACCAGATGAGCGGCGCGGTATGGGCGCGCGGTGCACTCATGGACGACTATGGCGTGAAGCCGAGCGAGATGACCTGGGTATCGGGTATGGAGCTTAAGGCCTCCGCCGGCGCCGATCAGATCGATCAACTTGCCGACATGGTCGAGGGCACCAAGCAGTCGAAGCCGAAGCTCGAACTGATGCTCGAAGCCGGCGAGATCGACGCCCTCGTTTCCGTGCATACGCCCCGCGCAATGGCGCGCAATGAAGGAACGGTCCGCTATCTGTTCGAAAACTGCCGGGAAATCGAGGAGGATTACTTTCGGCGCACCGGCATCTTCCCGATGATGCACACGATCGTCATCAAACGCGCCGTCTACGATGATCACCCTTGGATTGCGCAAAGCCTGTTCGACGCGTTCTACGAAGCCAAACGCCGGGCAATGGAGAATATCTACGAGACCAATGCGCTTGCCGTGATGGCGCCTTTCATCGTTCATGACATAGAGCGGACCCGCGCGCTCATGGGCGTGGACTATTGGCCGTTCGGACTGAGGGCCAATGCGAACAGCATCATGACGTTCCTACGCCATCTGAAAGACCAGGAGATAATCGACAAGGAACCGTCGATGACCGATCTGTTCTTGAATGTCGAGGCCGGCGCTCGGGTCGATGATTCTTGGACAAGTCGGCAGTGAAGTGATGTCCGCCTGTGCATTCAGGCGGCAAACGACTTCAGTCGGGCAATCGCGAGCGTTACCGTCTGTGGCTGCTCTATCGCGCTATTCCAAGGACACGAGCCCTTTGTCGTTACAATCGCTCCCTATTCGGCGGCGCTGCGAATGGCTGGTTGATAATTGCCCGGCACGGTACGAAACGCGACATTGATGCGATTGGCGCCATTGATGGCGACGATGGCGAGCGTAAGCTTGACCAGCTCTTCGTCGCTGAACTGCGTTCGCGCCAGCGCGAAGACATCGTCCGGAACATTATCCTTGGTGAGCAACGTCAGCGCTTCCGTCCAGGCCAGCGCAGCACGTTCGCGCGCGGTGTAGAAGGGGCATTCCTGCCAGGCGCTGAGCAGATAGAGCCGCTGCTCGGTTTCGCCTGCGGCACGCAGTTCCTTGGTGTGCATGTCCATGCACCAGGCGCAGCTGTTCAGTTGTGATGCGCGCAGCTTGACGAGCTCCAGGAGCTTGTGGTCGATGCCTGATCTGTGGACATAGGCGTGAAGGTCGGACATCGCCTTCATTGCCTCGGGCGCGGCTTTACGCGGATCCAATCGTGCTTGCATGGCGATCATCCTTTCATTGGAAGAGCTTTTGCGCATCGGGATGGCGCAGCGTCGCAGTCAGCGCTTCAAAACTGCCGGTGACACGCAGGTCCGCCGCAAGCTTTTGGATGGCGGACATCGCGACCAATGTAGGCGCCGAAGCGATCGTGATCCGCGCCACGCCCATCCGTTCGAAGGCGGCTGCATCGGGCATGCCCACTCGCCCCGTGATATTGACCGGTGCGCCCACCGCCTTGACGAATTCCGCAATCGTTGCGGGATCGCGTAATCCGAAGGGATAGACGCAATCGGCGCCCGCGGCGAGATACGCTTTGCATCGCTCGACCGTTGCGGCGAAGCGCGTGCTTTCCTCACCGTGCTGGAGGTGGAAGATGTCGCAGCGGGCGTTGAGAACGATCGGCACACCCTCCTCCCGCGCCGCTTCGCGCGCGGCGCGTAGCCGCGCGGCCGCGTCCTCGATGCTGCGCAGCGGACCGTGAAGGCCATCCTCCAGATTGACGCCGATGACACCCGCCCGAATGATCTCGGCAACATGGGCCCCGACTTCGGACGGGGTCGCGCCGTAGCCGCCTTCGATATCCGCCGTCACCGGAACTTGCGCGGCCCTCACGATACGTGCGGTGGCGGCCACCACCTCGGTCCACGGCGCGCGCTCGCCGTCGGGATATCCCAGCGCCCAGGCGACACCGCCGCTGGTCGTGGCCAGCGCATCGAAGCCGGCCCCGACGAACAGACGGGCGCTCCATGCGTCCCATGCGTTTGGCAGCAGCAGAACATGCGGGCCGCGGTGCCGCGCCAGAAACGAAATCGCCATCTCTTTCTGTCGCTCTTTGTCCACATCGGCCTCGCTGTCATCCGTCCAGGCGGGTGCTGAGTCGAATTTGCCGTGACCTCGACAAGCCTTACGCTTCAAGGCGCGGAGCGCATGACGGGGCATGCCAGGCATCCGGTTCGTTCCGGAGGGCACGATGGTCGCATCACAAGCCGCCCAACCTTGGGCGGATTGCACCACAATATGTACGAATTTAATTTGCGACGGGTACAGGCGTCAATTCTTGGGGGTGCCTTCCGGCGTGCCGTTGTGATCGGTCCTTATCACCTCGGTGGACCCTTTTGGAGCCGACTGCATGCCGCTTGGAGTTTCTCCCTGCGGGCTGGATGCAGGTGCGCCGCCAGACTTGGTAACGATCGGGCCTGTCTCTCCTTGCGGTTGCGTGACGTTTCCGCTGGAATTGTCTGCACGAGGTTCGGCTGTTGGCTTCGACTGTGCAAAAACAGCCGTTGAAGCGGACAATATGAAACCGGCGGCCAGGACAATAATCTTGATTCTATTGGACATTTTGCGCCTCGGAACCCCTTGGACGACGAGGCTCGGCCAACATTACAACAGCAATCTCCTACTTCAATTCCGAACCGCGAAAACCGTTCCTGATAATAACCCTGGTCGAGCCCGGGGGGTGCGGCAACGTTTGGGAGTTTGACGATCCCGCGGCTCGACGTCCCCGGCTACGCTGTGTCCACTCCCTGGAAAAGCGTTTTGAATATTCCTCTTATCCATTGATTGCCGGGATCGCCATGAAACCGGTGGTGCCAATATTGAGAAATCGCGATCTTTGGCAACTTGATCGGTGGTGTGATGATCTGAAGGTCGAGGTCCTTTGCCAATACGGTCGCCACCGATAACGGAAGCGTCGCGATCGCATCCGTGTGTTTGGCGAGTATTGCCGCACCAATAAAAATCGGGATCTGGCAAACGACGTTCTCGCGCGGAATGACGGCTTCGAGCGCCCGCTGCACGATCTGGTGCGCATGGCCACTGCCTGTGATCGAAACCAAGATGTGCTTTTCCGCGACAAACGCCCGCAGCGTCGGCTCCGACGACAGACGCGGATGTCGACGTTTTGCAACGCTGACGTAACGCTCCACCCAAAGCGGCTGGCGGCGGATTCCCTTGGGCATTGATGGAAAAGAGCCCATGGCAAAGTCGAGTTTGCCGGATTCGAGCCAGGGTTCGAGATGCGCCCCTTGCAGCTGCTGGGCGTGAAGCCGGACATTGGGCGCTTCGATCAACAGCCGGCCAACCAAGGGCGGCAATAGTTTGAGAAGGCCCGCGTCCACCACGCAGAAATTGAAAGTCCGATGCGACGTGCGTGGGTCGAACGTTACGTGCTCGCTGCGCAGCGCAGCGGTGCGATCAAGGATGCCGCGCACCGGCGCCTGGAGCTGGAGCGCCTTCGTCGTTGGCTCCATGCGCGACGCGACCCGCACGAACAATGGATCATCGAAATACCGGCGCAGCTGAGCAAGCGTTTTGCTCAGCGCCGGCTGCGTAACGCCCAGTTCGCGCGCCGCGCGTGTCAGGCTGTGCTGGCGTAGCAGCACGTCAAAGACCCGCAAATGATGCAGGTCAGGATCCTCGTCTATAACCATATGGAATAATTCGCATATCGATGCGCTTATAGTTTAGCGCCCCCGAGAGGCGTAGGCTAGGGGGTTGGCGTCGCTCACGATTGGGCGGCAATGTTCGACAGCGGCGCCATCAACTCCACGACAATACGGTTCAATCAAGCGAACTTCAGATCCGGAGGCTTTTTTCGCGAACGCATCGGCACATGAGGTGAACAACGGTAGGGAGGGTCAAATGAGGAAAGCACCGTGCTTCAATCACCTTCGTTCGTCGCTACTCGGATTTTCAGTCTCAAGCCTTGCATTGCTCTCTGTCCTTTGCGCCGCGCCACGCCTTGCTTCGGCGCAAAATGGCGGGATCGTCGACCCCGGCCAGACGCGGAATTGGGCGCCGGGCGCCATCGCCCACGCGCAGCAGATGCGCCGCTTTCCCGACCCTGACCGGGGCTCCCAGCCGACACCGCCGATCATTCCGAAACTTGAAGTCGATCCCGATCAGAGCGGCAGCGTGGGCAGCTTCCAGCCCGGCGTCGCCACGATCACGGCCAACAACGCGTTCTTTCAGAATCTCGGAACCAACGGGCGCACCTGCTTCACCTGTCATCAGCCCGAGAACAGCTGGAGCGTCAGTGCCGCGAGCGTGCGCCTCAGGTTTGCGTTGAGCGGCGGTCAGGATCCGATCTTCCGGCTGGTCGATGGCGCGACCTGTCCGTCAGACACGGTCGCGACGCTGTCGGCCAAGCTGCAGGCCTACAAGCTGAAGGTCGCAGGTTCGAATCCTGCCGGGGTCGCCAACAAATTCAAAGACTTAGGTGCGGCGTCCGGCGCGCTAGCGACAGGCGGAAACGGTACGGGGTAACGTCTGGGGTAACAGCGAACGAAAAAAAGCCGCCGGGCCGAAGCCGCGGCGGCTTGAAGCGTAGTGCTTGTCTACTTGTAGGTCTCATCCATGTGCTGTTGGCCCTGGCGCAAGAATTTGAGTCCGGCCCGGCGGGTCGCAAGCGTTACAGCGACCGTCCCCGGAGCGATTAGTCGCGCCAGAAATCCTTGAACTTGGTCGGAGACAATTCCGTATATCTAACGGTATGCTGAATGTTCCGATGGCCTAAGTAATCTTGGATTGATCGCGTATCGTGACCGTCGCCTGCCAGCTTGTAGCCTGCCGCATGGCGCAGCATGTGAGCGTGAACCTGAAACGGAAGGCCGGCTTTCTGTCCAGCCCGCTTGACCATCCAATTAAAGCTATCCGTTGTGAAAGGGCCGCCGCGTTCCGTTACGAATATGAACGGGGACTTGGGAGCTTCCCGTTTTAGCTTACGCAATGCACGCAACTCATCGCCCCGAATGGGATGGGTGCTCGGCTTGCCATTCTTCACCCTACGGACGTGCAGCGTGGCGGAATTGAAGTCGATTTGCTCCCACCGAAGGTCCGCGACCTCCGAAGCCCGCAGTCCGTGGCGATAGGCCACTAGGATCATGGTCGCGTCTCGGTGACTGTGGCGATTGTCTTTTGCCGTCTGGATGAGCTTCTCAACCTCAGTCTCGGTGAGGTGCTCCCGGCTGCGAAGCTCTCGATTTGGCTGCCGCCTCGGGACAACTGCTCGTTTTTCGGTGGCTGGTCGCACTAACCGCAGGTTCGATTTTGCTGGCATTTCCCGCCTCCTATCGATCCTAACTGCTCGTATAATGGTTATTATACGAGCACTATGCAATCTTGTCGCTCACCTGCGGTCCTCCTATATAAACGTCGGTGCCGGACATCATTAGCTTGAAGCTGGTCGTCGGCATCGAATGGACACCGATGGATAGCGTGCGGCAAGGCTTCTCGGAGAGCCTGCGGAAGCGGCATTCTGGCCATAAGGGGAGATATTGAAAACCTGAACTTAACAAACCGAAAGGTGCGAACATGAAGGAATGGGTCACCGTCCTAAGGGCTGCGGACGCCGCGGCGCGCTGGCATGTCAATCAGCGGCGAAAAGGGGCAGCACAGGAACCGTATCTGAATCATCTAATCGAGGTTGCATTCCTCGTAGCGGAAGCAACGAATGGTACCAAACCAGACTTGGTGATAGCCGCGCTGCTACACGATGCCATCGAAGATTGCGAGGTTCCATATGAACTCATCGCGGGTGAGTTCGGCAAGAAGGTTGCTGACCTCGTTCAGGAGGTAACGGACGACAAGAGCTTGCCCAAAGAAGTGCGAAAATCCGATCAGATTAAAACAGCCCGCCACAAAAGCCCAGATGCCAAAATTCTCAAACTTGCTGACAAAACGAGCAACCAACGGACATTGGCATTCAGCCCGCCTGCCGATTGGTCGATACAGCGCCGACTAAAGTATATCGACTTCGCCAAAGCGGTCGTTGTGCACGCGCCGGTGATCTTCGGCGTTCCGTTCTTTGCCCGCGAACTGGTCAAGGTCGCGGCACGATACGGCGTCAACGTGCACTACCAGCGCAACCTGGTCGCAGTCGACGGAGCGGCCAAG
>Ga0182024_10000211_pt1 | contig 140756 bp, 123 predicted proteins | sample P32metaG_FD_120480 | JGI IMG/M metagenome (GOLD analysis project Ga0182024, IMG submission 120480) | Permafrost microbial communities from Stordalen Mire, Sweden - P3-2 metaG (Illumina Assembly) | ecosystem: Environmental > Terrestrial > Soil > Wetlands > Permafrost | place: Sweden: Stordalen... | reverse complement strand
TCTTATGCTAGTTGCCATTCTGCACTTTCATAAACGTCCTAAGACTGTCGAATTGCCTTGAGATTTCGATCTTTCGCTATAATGCGGTAGATGCTGAAATCGAACCTACACGGACAAGAAAAAGGCCGTGAAATTTGCCGACTGGCAGAAGAAGTCACCTAAGGCTTTCGTGGGGTGCCAATGAATGAAGACCTAAAGATTGCATACGAAGCGACCGTTCAGCATTGGATTCATGCCGAGGAAACGCGATGGTCACTGCTGAATAATTATTTTACGGGTTGTTCTATCTTGTTGCTGACATGGGCCGCCGTCTTTACGTCGCACGACGTGCCTTATCGGCGGCTGATTTCGGGCTTGCTTGCGGGTACCGGTTTGATTATCAGTATTCTTTGGGCTCGTCTGTCCCACCGCGCGAACGAGTTTGTCTATGCTTACGGTGAGCTAGGTGTCCGGTTAGAACGAGGCTTCGGAAGGGACGGACCCACACAATTTCCTTTTCATTCTTCACAACTGCGGCGGTCACAACTTGGAGCGAAGTCTGGGGTGAGTTCTAGCGTAACTGTTGTGTTGGTGCCGTCGCTCTTCGCCGTACTTTATCTCTTCTTGGTAATTCTGGCAGTGCGCCTCCGTCAGTAAGCCGACGCGGCGCGTGTCGCCGTCAACGCCCAAGGTGACGTGATAGCATCCGTTCGCCGGGCTAATGGGGCGCGCGAATTGACATGGCAAATGTCGCAGAAACACTCACTGGTTGTGAGGGAGAGGGTTCATAAATGCCGGGAAAACGAGCCGATTGGGAAGTTCTTGGTTCACTCGGAGAGGGTGGCCAGAGCAACGTGTTCTTGGTCCGTGCCCCCAAAAGAGTTGATGAAAGACAAAGAAACATTCAACAAATTCACGAACACAACCCTTGGGGAACTGCGATGGCTGATAAGCGGTTTGAACTTACGGGTCGATTCGCCCAAGCAGTCGTAGATTTCGGACGTGCTGAAACGCCTGCGGAGCTTGGCGCGATGAAAGTGTTCAAGGTTCGAAAAGAAGGGGAGGAACAGGCGCTAAATCGGTTTAATCAAGAAGTCCAAGTGCTCCAAGACAAGCGGCGCGGGCTGCCTGAGCTTCTAGATTTCAATGAAAAAGAACTTTGGATGGTCACTGAATACTTTCCTGAAAGAACCCTCGAACACCATCCTATGAAATATCGAGGTAAGCCACTACTAGCTCTAAAAGCCTTCCTATCGTTGGTCAGAACAGTCGAAGCGCTTCATAAAGACAGCATCGTGCACAGAGACATCAAGCCGGCTAATATTTTCATCCGAAACGATGACGAACTTGTGCTGGGAGATTTTGGAATTGTCTTCTTACCAGACCAGCCGAACCGTATAACGCTCACAAATGAGAGCGTAGGGCCGCACGATTACATGCCGCCGTGGCCCGAAATTGGCGGGAAACCACCGAATGTCGAAACTAGTTTTGATATCTATATGCTTGGCAAACTGTTGTGGTGCATGGTTTCAGGACGTTTACTTCTACCACGGGAATGGTTCACCGATCCCAATTACAACGTGACCGAGTTGTTTAAAGACGACCCACAGATGTTCGCCATCAACGTGATTCTGGAACAATGCGTTGTGGAGAAATCAAGCTTATGTACTATCTCAGCTTCTGACTTGGCGCTGATGGTAAATACTTACATCCATGTATTCGGGCGCGGCGGCCAATCATTGGCGGAGGGCGTACCAAGACCGTGCCATGTGTGCGGATATGGAACCTATCGGCCTGAGAGAGTACCTAGAGCCGATGCGGAGAAGAAGCCGCTTTCTATAAGGCTTTGGCTTGGTGAATCAGCTGCCACGTCGAATTTCCTCGTTGAAATATTTGTTTGCGACAACTGTAAATACGTGGAATTCTTCAAGCCTCACTTGAAGGGCGCAGGCTTTCCGTAGAATGGCTGCCGGTGCTGGGTCCGAAGAAAAGCTAGAACCGGAGAAGAAAATGAAGCGCCTGATCAAGACATAAATAGCCCATTTTCTTTAGTACATGTGTACTTCTCGGAGGGCATTCAGGCCCGGGGAAGCCCTTCAGGACCAACGAGGTGCGCTGAATCAAATCTTACTGTCTGCAACGTGTAGATTCGGTGATGGTTACAAACGCCATTATTTCCATTCCTCACGGTTACTCACTTGGGAATAATCCCACCCTCTCCGCCAGTCAGTCTTGCACTTTCTCTCTCTTCGTTTTGTTTTGCCTGGAAACCCGAATTTGCCCCCGCAAAATGCGTGAATGTCGCACGCTCCAGCAGCCCATGTCTCTCTCGACAGAGGAGTTGGGGCGCGAATCGGGCCTATTTTCTCCGGGACGGTTCCAAGAAGTGCAGTTCCAAGGAACGGATGCAGGCCCCGGCTCGACATATTGAGGAGTAGAGGCCGACGCCGACCGCACAACCACAGCCGCTGCGTCGGCAGGGCAACCATCGCTGTTGCCGCACGCCATGGTGTGGGGCGAGCAGCTCATGGAGCGGCTCCTTGCGCGCCAATGCGTTGCTATCTATGATTTGCAGCCTAAAGTTGGAATTCCAGCCTGGAAAGGGGGTCATTCTATGTCGCGAAAAGTTGCAGATGTCTTGTGGGAGATGCTCGCGAATGCCCGGCGGTTACTTGGACGTCCCGGAAATATTGAGCCAAACGAATCTGATGGTTCAGTCTTTCTCAGATTCACTGGACCAGCACGAAGCGGCTGTTGCCGAAGCCGCGAAAGGCTTGCTAACGAAGGCACGCAGTGCGGGCCCGTATCGTCCGAAGGGGATACGCTAGTTTACTCATGCCGGGCCCGAACTAGTCGAACGCATCGGCAGAATGTAGGGCCCTCATTACTACGCTTGTCGTTTTTGCTCGACTGGGATGTCAACAAGGACGTCTTGATCACGGTGAAAAGGTATGACCTTCGCCATCGCAAGCAGATGTTCTATTTGCAGGACCTCATGGCGCAGTGCGGCAAGATCACTGCGAATATCGGAAAGTAGTTCACGGTGTTGCCTGGATTGCTTGCGCAGATTCGAAATCTGAGAGAGCCGCCCCAGCAGGCAGTTCAGCAGCCCCTGGTGAGACATCTCTGAAAACGGATTTTGAGCAGGCGGCATCTAGCCCAGTTTCCCCTGACCGAAACGGGGTGACTACTGTCCTCAAGTACAGCGGTGCGCAGTCTAGCGTCCTATACGACATATTATGTAAACCTACGATTTCGGGGCGATGTGTCCTGGCGTATCTAGTTCATAATGCAGGTATTGTTCTAGCACGGCGGGGGTTCCGCCTATCTGCCGGCGACCGTCGATGAATATGGTCGGCGTGTTCGCTATGTTCAAGCGCAGGCCCTCCTCTCGGGACTTATCAACTGCCTCTTTGGTCTTCGGGTCAGCCATGCAGCTGCGGAGGCCTGCGGGGTCCAGGCCCGCCTGCAACGCTAGGTCCTGGAGTTTGTCCCACGCGTTTTCTGTAGAGATTAGTTCCTGATTATCGAAGACCAGGTCGTGAAACTTCCAAAAGCCCTCGTGGCTTTGTTGATAGCTGCAGCGCCCCGCGATTGCGGCTGTCATAGCCCAGGGATGAATCTCGACTAGCGGGAAATCTTTAAAGACGAAACGGATCTGCGGATACTTTGGCAAAAGTGCTCGCAACGTCGTGTCGAAGGCCTTACAGGTTGGGCACTGAAAGTCTCCATATTCGACCATTACTACTTTCGCGTCCGCTGGTCCCTTTGACGGTACATCATCGAGACTGATCTGCTTTTGCATGTCCGCTAAAGGATCGTCATTCAGGTCATCCAATTCGCCACTCATCAGGTAGCGGCCGTCCTTGCTTACATAGAACGTGGCAGTGTCGGACTGGTCGGCCTGACCGACAGTTACCGCCAGTTTGTAAAGCCCAGGGACAGGCGTGGCCTCCGGCGTACCAATGGAAACCTTGAACGACGGTCCCCAGGCGTAGATGTGCCGCAGATAGTCTTCTACTTTCCTCTGGACAGCCGTTGGTGTCTGTGTCGCTGGTGGTGCTGGAGCGGATTGGTTTGTCTGTGGGGGTGTTTGAGCGAAAGCGAGCGGGTTTGATGCGGAGAAGAAAACCGCCATGGCGGCAATCAGAATTCTATGACCAACGCGGCTCTGTTGGCATCCGGAGCGTAAGTCATTTATGAAGCGGCGAAGAATTTTCACGGATGGTACTCTCCTCGTTGCTGAAGTTATTGTCTAGCAGCTCGTGTGATGGCGCGACGTCAGGTTCTACGATGTCAGTACACACATCTCTTGGCGCAAGTCCTGGCCGATCTCACGGCTGAAATTTCTGCGCGATAGGAAAAGGACGGCCAAATCCGAACGCTCGCGAAGTGATCTTCAATCCCGGCGGCGCTTGCCTCCGCTTGTACTCGGCACGATCCACTTGCGAAGCGACCGATCGAACCAGGCCGACCGGAATGCCGCAGTGATCAGCAATTTCCTGCGGACTCTTAACCTCTTCTATGTAAGCTTTCAGGATGCGGTCGAGAACGTCATAAGGTGGCAGGGTATCCTCGTCCTTCTGATTTGGCCTGAGCTCCGCGGACGGCGGCTTGGTGATCGATGAGGCAGGGATCAATTCCCTTCCTGCGCGCCGATTGATGAAATTGGCGACCTCATACACCATCGTTTTCGGAACGTCAGAGATCATCGCGAGGCCACCCGCCATGTCGCCGTAAAGCGTGCAATATCCGACGGCCATCTCCGATTTATTCCCGGTACTCAGGACCATCGAGCCGAATTTGTTCGAGAGCGCCATCAAGAAGTTCCCGCGGATGCGGGCCTGGATATTCTCCTCGGCTACGTCAACGGACCGGTCCTCGAACGCTGGCCGAAGCGCGCACAAATAGCCTTCGTAAACATCATTGATTGGCAGAACGACGAATCGGATGCCCAGATTCTCAGCGAGCTGGCGGGCGTCCGTCAGGCTCCCTGCCGAAGAAAACGGACCCGGCATGGCAACCCCGAGCACGTTTTCCGCGCCAAGCGCATCCACGGCGGTTGCAGCGACGACCGCGGAATCAATGCCGCCGCTCAGGCCGATGGTCGCACACCGAAAGCCGCATTTGCGCAGATAATCACGCGTGCCGCAGACGAGCGCCAGGTAGGCAGCCTCGAGCTCATTCTCGGGTTGCGCGCGCACGTCGCCGTTTCCGCTAGCGGTGTCAAAGAGGATCAGGTCCTCTTCAAACGATTTCGCCTGGGCGGCCACGCGCCCATCGGGCATTACAGCAAGGCTGCTCCCGTCAAAGACGAGGCTGTCGTTCCCTCCAACTTGATTCACGTACACCACCGGTATGCCATGCACCCGCGCTAGTGCCCTAAGCATTTCCAGGCGAATGTAGCGCTTATCGAGCGTGTAAGGCGAGGCGGAAATGTTGATGAGGATCTCGGCGCCTTTGGCGATCAACTCCGCGACGGGGTCGCGGTCATAGAGCGGCTTGGCCCAAAAATTCTTATCGTTCCAGACGTCTTCGCAGATGGTGATGCCGGCTTTCACGCCGTTGAGCGGAAACGTGGACTGCTGGCGGGCCGGCTGGAAATAGCGAGATTCATCGAAGACGTCATACGCTGGCAGGAGCATTTTCTGTTGCTCGAAGACGATTCGGCCGTCCGCCACTAGGGCGGCGGCATTGGCGATGGGCTTCCCTGTTGCTTCGTGGGCGCGGCCAACATAGCCGATAATCGCCGGGATCGGCAGTTTGTGGGCAAGGGCGGCAAGCTCCGTACGATTGCGCTCGATGAAGGCCGGGCGCTCGAGTAGATCCTGCGGCAGGTATCCGCACAGACAAAGCTCCGAAAAAACTACCAGATCGGCCCCGCGCTGCTCGGCTTCGCCGGCAATCTTCAAGATGCGCGCAGAATTACCGTCGAAATCCCCAACGGTAGGGTTGAATTGTGCGAGCGCAATTTTCATCTATGACAATAGAATACGGGTGGGGGCCGCGCTTTTCAATGTTGGCCTCGGCGCCGAGAGCAGGCAACATACTCTCATAGAACGATGAAGATTTGGACCATCGGGCATTCGACGCGTTCCTTTGATGAACTCAAAGCCGCGCTTGTGGCGCATCGGATCCAGTTATTGGCGGATGTGCGGGCCTTCCCCGCCTCGCGCCGGTATCCGCACTTCAACCGGGCGGAGCTTGAGATCGAGCTGCCGAACGCGGGGATCGCGTATGAATGGCTCGGCGTGGCCCTTGGCGGGCGACGTAAGGCATTTCGCGACACTTCGAATATTGCGCTGCGCAAGGGCGGATTTCGCGGCTATGCGGACCACATGGCGAGCCAACTGTTCCGCGACGGAATTCACGCGCTGATCGAACGAGCGGCCGAGCCTCGCGCGGCGATTATGTGCGCGGAGCAACTGTGTTGGCGCTGCCACCGGTCCATGATCTCGGATTATCTTTTGGGCGTGTGCGGACTCGAGGTCGAGCATATCTATGACGCCCGGCGTACAGAGACCCATCGTTTGAATCGGTGGCACGAGTGGAAAACGGTGCCCTGATCTACGACAGGAATGAAACTGGCCGGTTGCTTTAGCACTCGACCTTGGGCTTCCCTGCAGTTTACCAATTACGCCGCGCCGGCACGTCCGCGCCCTTTCGCGTTGCCGCAGCCGCGCGGTGCCTCACAAAAAGAAAGGCGGCCGCTCGACTCACGCCGAAAGGCCGCCTAAGCTTGCATTCAATCGAAAAAATTAAACGGTGAACGAGCTGCCGCAGCCACAGGTGCTTTTCACATTGGGGTTGTTAAATTTGAACCCCGCGCCTTCGAGCGTCTCGATGTAATCGATTTCGACGCCGTCCAGGTACATCTCGCTCATTTGGTCCACCAGAACCTTGAGGCCGGTGAATTCGTACACATTGTCCGAATCGTTCACCTGATTCTCGAAGGCCATGTGATAGGAGAAGCCCGAACAGCCGCCGCCGACCACGGCCACACGCAGAGCGTTTGGCGACGGCGTCTGCTGCGACATGATTTCCTTCACTTTAACGCTTGCTACCGGCGTGACAGTCAGCATGATATGTGCGACTCCTTGTCCCATTCGGACTCAGGGGTGAATTCCGGCTCTGATCCCCCACGCCCATTATACCAGAAGCGTCAATTCGTTCTGAACCAGGCTCGCCCTTGTAGCCCAGGGCGCATTAATAGCCCTGGCGCGGCTCTCAGAGCCTCCACCCGCGCGTGATGACCGTTTGGTGGGGCGGGCGGTTTCGGCGATCGGCCTTACGCGCGCGAAAGTTTTCGGAGATTTAGCGGCGCAAACGGCAAAACCAAGGGCCGACCACAGCAAGCACCCGCCTCAGCTCACGGAACGCAAGTGCGGCACACGCGGCTTTGAAAAAATAGCAGGGCTACACTTCGCCGCGCTCAGTGCAAGCGGAACCGCCCTGGGCAAAAGCTCTGCTGCCTCTCGGGGCTTTCTTGCAAATGTTCGCAAACCGCAATTCGACAAGGCCTAAGCTTTCCCGTAAAATTGTGATGTTCCATGACCCACAAAGTGACACTCATTCCGGGTGACGGCATCGGTCCCGAAGTTGCAAAGGCCGCGTGCAAGATCATTGATGCCTGCGGAGTTTCTATCGGTTGGGAAGAGGTTCCCGGCCACCCGCCGGCGGACCGCCCGAACGCCGATTTCTCGCAGTGGGCGGCGGTCGAATCGGTGCGACGTAATGGCGTTGGCCTGAAGGGTCCAATCGCTACATCGGTGGCCGAAGGCCCCCCCAGCGTGAACGTCGGGCTGCGCAAGGCGCTCGAGCTCTACGCGAATCTGCGGCCGGTGAAGAATCTGGCCGGCGCAAAGTCGCGTTGGGACAATGTGGATTTGATCATCGTCCGCGAGAATACCGAGGACCTATACGCCGGCCTCGAACACACCGTCATTCCGGGTGTGGTCGAGAGCTTGAAAATTATCACCGAGAAGGCTTCCACGCAGATTGCGCGATTTGCGTTCGAGTATGCCGTTAAGCATGATCGCAAGAAAGTTCACGCCATTCACAAGGCGAACATCATGAAGCTTTCAGATGGGCTTTTTTTGACCTCGTGCCGCGCAGTGGCCAAACAATATCCGGCTATCCAATACAACGAAATGATTGTAGACAACACGTGCATGCAACTGGTGATGAAGCCGCAACAGTTTGACGTGCTGTTGTTGCCCAATCTCTATGGCGACGTCATCAGCGATCTCGGGGCCGGCTTGGTCGGTGGCCTGGGCCTGGTGCCGAGCGGAAATATCGGCGAGAAGGCCGCAATTTTTGAGGCGGTTCACGGCACCGCACCGGACATTGTGGGCCGCGGTATCGCCAATCCGACGGCGATTCTGATGAGCGGGATCATGATGCTGGACTACCTGGGCGAAGAGGCGGCTGCGCGCCGCGTGGAATCCGCGCTGCACGCGGTTTATCGCGAAGGCCGATCACTGACACAGGATGTGGGCGGCACGGCGACAACGCGACAATTCACGGACGCCGTGCTAGCCGCGCTGGACAAGGTACCCGAAACGGCGCGGCAATAGGTCGATTCTGGGTTGACTTCGCCGCGCGCCTCGAAGAAAATTCAATAGGTGTCCCGATGGAGGGTAATCCTTGGCTGATACGACCGTGACAGCGCCAAAATTTGAGCCCGAAGAAGTAATCAAGGGCTTCCCGATGTCCGCCGGGACGACTACGCAGCGGAAGCGCAAGCCGCATATCCTTGCCGTCATCAACGATCAGTGTACCGGCTGTTCAGGCTCTCCTGCGTGCGTGGACTACTGCCCTGTTGCAGAGTGCATGTATTGGGTGCGTGATGCGGATCATCCGCCATTCGGCCGCATCGAAGTAGACCCGCTACTGTGCATCGGCTGCAAACTGTGTACCAGCAAGGGTCCTGACGGAGCCTTCCTCGACGGATGCCCTTGGGACGCGATTGACATGGTACCGCTTGCCGAGTGGGAATCCGATCAAGGCGCACTTCCCTTCTAACGCTCCGCCTTTTGCAATGCTCGACGGAATTGCACGTGGCGAGCCCACGCGCGCCAAGAAGCATGCGCACAGATCCTTCTGCCCAAACAACGGGTCTCAAAATGACCATCCGCTTCAGGCAAAAACGCTGGATTTGGCATCCACAATCCGGCGCGCCGAGGCTGTTGCTCCGCGGGGATCTACGACGCGGGTGTGCGGCTGTGGATAGCTTGCAGGGTCGCGGCCGCTTGCGTGGCGACATTGGCGGGCATACCGGCGACCCCATGCGCAAACGGGAAAATCGCGGCTGCATCTTCGGGTTTACCAATTAAGTAGAGTGCGCGCAGGGCCTCCCAGGCCATATCCGAACTGGGATCGAGTCGCAGGATCAATTGTCCCGGTGCGACGATGGCTCCATCCGGAACGATCCACTGCTCGAGAGTTCCCGGCACCTTCGTTCTGACTTCTACCTTCCCTCCACCAGCCGGTTCGATACGCCCGACCATCGTACCCGGGTTTACCACGTCGCCGGGCGTGAGGCGCTCGGCCAGTTTCCCGGCAGCCGGAGCCGGCATCAAGTAGGGCTGTAGCATGGAGACGATGATGTTATGCCCGGCCGCATCGTTGAACCGGACCAGTTGCACTGCGGCATTGCGCTGAACCACCGGATTCGGATCGGCGAGAAGCCGCGTCAGGGCCTCGTGGAACTGCGGCTCGGTGTTGTCCTGCCCCATGACCCAGGCCGAGGTCAACCGCAGCTCATCGCTTGGATGGGCTGCGAGCGCCAGGACTTGCGGATACCACTTTCGCGCTGAGGCACGCACGGACGGGTCAGGGCTCAGGATGCGGTCCGCCACCTGGGAGAGCGCGTGCTGGGCTTCGCGCGGCCGCACATAGTTCGTGAACGCCTTGGCCATCTGGGCGTCGTTGAGCGGGCGGCCGAACCAGGTTTCTTGCCAGAGAAGGTGCGGCATCAGGACAAACAAGAACGCAAGGCCGAGGACAACGTAGAGCCACTTCCGCGCCATGGACTTCCGTGCTTGTTCCGAAGGGCTCATATCTTTGCCGGCGCGTAGAGCTGATAGAGCATCAGGTAAACCACGACGCCCGTGACCGAGACATAGAGCCAGAGTGGGAACGTCCACCGGGCGATGCGGCGATGGCGATCAAATTTCTCTTTCAATGCGCGCGAGAGCGTGACGATTGCCAGCGGGACGATCGCAATTGCGAGCAACACATGCGAAATCAGAATCGTGAAGTAGACGGGCCTGATCCACCCTTGCCCCTGAAAAAGAATATTTCCCACGCGAATGTGATAGATCACGTACGAAACCAGAAACACGCTGGAGACGATGAACGCCGAGATCATGCAGCGTTTGTGCGCCTGCACGCGGCCCTGGCGGATCATGGTGAAGCCCGCGAGCAGCAATACGCCGCTCGTGCCGTTCAAGGAAGCATTGAGTTCCGCTTGGCCGAAGACGAGCACTGTAGGCTGCTTACTTGGCCGGCGCAGGCTGCTGCGCTTTCGCCGCGGCCTGGGCGGAGGCGTTCGCGTCCTTCGGCTTGCCGAGCCAGCCCTCGGTCTTTGCCAGGAAGAACAGCATGGCGAGAAAAATCAGCGCCACCAGCAGGGACACTGCCAGCAGGAGCAGGCCGTCAATATTCAGCGCGATGCCCGTGAGGAAATCGGAGGCGACCCCGGCCAGCGACAGTACCAGCATCACCAATCCGACCACCACCACTCCAAGGATTCCCTGACGAGCCGTCATAGGCCTGGTTCCCTTTCCAAGGCAAGGATCAACGCGGAAGTTTATCGTACATCATCAAGCCGAGCAGCACCGGAAGGTGCAGAACAGTCGCGTGCATCAGCCATTTGGCGCGGACATTGCTCTTCGTGCGTCCGGCCCACAAGCAAACCTGAATTAGCAGGAATCCCACGATCACGGCGCCGAAGAAGTAGAGCGGGCCAGTAAGGCCGAGCACGGAAGTCAAAAGGCTGATGGGCAGCAGCGCCAGCCCCGTCAGCAGGATGATCAAAAACGTCGCCGTGCCCGCAGCCTGGTCGCCCGGCGGGATCATACGCAGGCCGGCACGGGCATAGTCTTCGCGATACATCCAGGAAATGGCCATGAAGTGGGGAAACTGCCAGAGAAATAGCACCCCGAAAAGAACCAGGGCCTCGATATTCAGTGAGCGTCCGGCTGCCACCCATCCGATCAGCGGCGGCATTGCGCCTGGAATGGCGCCGATCGCCGTTGCCAGAGCGGTGCGCTTCTTCAGCGGCGTGTAGATCGCGAGGTACATCGCGCACGTGAACAGACCGAGCAGGCTCGCTTCAATCCCGGCAGTCAGCGCGAGATAAACCACGCCGATGGCAACCAATGCCGCTCCAAAGGCACAGGCTTCGGCGGCGGACAACTGTCCGCTCGGGAGCGGACGCGTCGCGGTGCGGCGCATCCTCGCATCGGTCACCCGCTCGATGAAATGATTCAGCGCCGAGGTGCCGGCAGCCACCAACGTCGTGCCAAAAACCGTGTGCGCCATGCGCAGCCAGTCGAGCGGCCCGCGCGAGCCGAGATAGTAGCCCGCCAGCGTGGTCATCACCACAAGAAACGAAACGTCCGGCTTGGTGAGCGCCAGATAAAGCATCGGCCGGGATGTTTCGGCCGCCGGAAGCGCGCGAACGGTGCTCATCGGGCCGGCGCAGCCTCCGGCGCGTGGCGCTCGGCCACGGAAGCCGTCTGAGGAGCGGTCAACAGCCGGTAGCTGACCACGGCGACGACTACCGTCCCCGCCAGCGTGAGGGCGCCGACAACAACGTGCGCTACCGTGAATGTGACCATCACCGGCATGGGTTGCGGGTAATCACGCGTGGCGATTCGCGACCACCACGCCGCCCCGCCCAGGATGAGCTGCGTCCCGACCAAAGAATGCAGCACGATCTGGCAGCGCGTGAAGACCGCGGACGATGGGAAGCGATTGCGCATCACCGCAGCCGTCCAGAAAATCATGCCCGTGACGACGGCGGCTCCGATCAAGTGCGGCACGATGCCAAAGCCTTTGTGGCGGAACGCAGCGCCGAGCACGAGCTGAAGAAATGCGGCGGCAACGCAAAGCAGTCCGAGCGTGCGCACCGAGGGCGAGCCAGTATCTTCAACGGCGGCCAGATCTCTTTGCCACCAGCGGCTCGTGAACAGCGCCAAACTCACAACGGCGCAAAAGAAAACCTGAGCCAGACATGCGTGCGCCACGGAAACTGGTACCGGTTGGCGCAGACGCACCGTCAAGCCGCCTAGGATCGCCTGCGCAATCACCGTGAACACGGCGATCCAGCCGAAATAGCGCACCCAGGCGCGCTTCTCGCTGCGCCACAGCCAGATGGCCAGCACGACAGTTAGCGTCGCGATCACTCCGGCGAACACGCGATGCCCGTACTCATAGCGGATGCCGCCCACAAGCGGAGGCACCATCGAGCCGTAAGCCAGCGGCCAATCGGGAATGGAAAGTCCTGCGTCGTTGGAGGTGACGAGTGCGCCGGCCGTGAGCAAGCCGCCCGTCAAAACGGACATTAGAACGGTGAAACGGTGCAGCGATGGATTATACGTACCCGATGACATGAGAATCCGGAACGGCGGGGAAACTACCTGCGCAGCTTCCCCGCCGGATGGATGATTGTATCAGAAAACTAGTCGCCCGATGCTGCCTTGAAAGTAAGGTCCACGGACTTGGATTCCTTCGGACCGATCGTCACGCTTTGCGTGACGTTGCCGTATTTTTCCTGCCAGGCCGTAACCGTGTAGGTGCCGGGCGGCAGATTCGAAATCGTGAATTTGCCGTCGTCACCGGTAACGCTGTAGTAGGGATTCTTGAAGACGAAGATATAAGACTTCATCCACGGGTGGACGTTGCACTTGACCGGAATCGCATTCTCGGGCCGGGCGAAAATCTTTTCGATCGCCGGGGCTCCGGGTGGCTGCGACTCATTCCATTCGCGATTGTCCTTTGGGATCGGGTGGATGTTGTGCGTGGTCTTGTCGTCGTTGTTCACCTGCAGCGTCTGGCCGGCCATCATGGCCACCACGTGCGGCGTATACATGCAGCCCTTCTGATCAATCGTGGCGGGAGTGCCAGGCGTTGGGAACGAATACTTGCTCAGGTCGTCCGAGACGTAGACCACCACGTTTGCGAGCGTGCCCCCAGGGCCCGCGACAACTTCCTGACCGTTTACGGGCGTCGGATGCTGCGACACGCAGTAAGGCTCCGCGGCCATATTGATCTTGTGCGGCGTGGGAACGGCGCCATCGAGCTTGATGGTGCCGCTCACTGATCCGGCATTCGCCGTGTCCACCGGCTGGCCTGCAGGCTGCGTAGCCGTGCTGGATGTGTCCGCGGGCTGTTCTTCTTTCTTGCCGCAACTTACCAGGACGAATCCCAGCGCCGCGGCAAGCATCACGTATCCACTATAGCGAAATTTCATCTGCAAACTGCCTCCTCTATGCGACTCGATTCTGTTTCGTTTCAAGCTCAAATATTATTTCCCCGCGCCCGAAGACGCTGACTTCGCCGCGGCCCCCGAGCTTCCTTGCAAACGCCGCTGCTCGTCGGGAGTGATTTCCATCAAATAGCGCACCATCAGGTCCGCGTGGTCGCCATGATAGCTGCTAAACGCCGTGGGCACCGTTCCGGAGAAGATCCATCGCTCGCCATCCTGGTGAAACAGGCCCGAAGGCATGGAGGTGCCGGGAATGATCTTCGCAGGATCGGTGACCCAACGGATCGCCCACGGTTCCCGCAAACGGCTGCCCGCGAGCAGGAAATTGGGAGCTGTGGCGTTCTTGTCGTGGTTCAGGTCGCCGGTCGCATGGCATTTCAAACAGGGCGCGGCCGGATTGGTGAAGAGGTCGCGGGCCAGCGTGACTTCCTCGGTTGTGAGCGGCGCGATCTTTTGCGGAATGTACGGTTCGTCTTGAGACGACATCGCCTCAAAGAATAGCACGAGCTTGCGAATCTCGTCGTCGGAAAGGAAGAACGTCGGCATGCGCACTTGCAGATAGCTGCGCACTCCGTTCTTGTTCGTGTCCGTAGTGCTCAATGACGGGTTGGCCAGGAATTGCTTGAGCCATTCCGGATTCACGCGAGCGCCTTCGCTGGTGAGCACGGGCGGCAGGTTGGCCTTGTTTTCAGCCTGATACCAAGGCAAATCCTGCATCACTGTTTTCTGGCCGATGTCAATCTGGTGGCACCCGATGCAGTTGTACTTGGTAACGATCCACCAGCCTTCCTGAATCGCTTTGCGGCGGTCGGCGGGCTTGTACATGTACTCGGGCGGCATCTCCGGATCAACGCTGCCGAGCAGGAAAGTCACCAGCGCGTCGCGCTCGTGATTATCAAACTGGCCCGTATGCGGGTTGGAAAGATTGGGCGAAGGCATTCGCAAGCGATCCATCGGATCGGGTTTGTACTTGCCGTCGTCGAACACCGCCGGGTTCGTGAGCTTCGCTTCGAAAAAACCTTTGGCGTCATACCATTGGCCGCGCGGCAATTTCGTCTTACCGTCAGTTTCGAAGCCCCGCTTGGCGTCTTCGGTGTAGAGGGCGAAGTCGAGCCGCTCGATCGGTTTGCTGCCCTCATTGGTCAGCTCGGTGCCGATGCGGCCTTCGTCTTCGAGGCCGGTAATCTCATGGCAGCCGGCGCAGCCGTAGTGCTGCACGAGCGCTTTGCCTTGCGCCGCGAGCTTCGGATCGTCCATGAAGTCCGCGGGCGCGTAGGAGGCGTCGGAATGCTTCTCCGTCATCAGGAAGCTGGCCATATCGCGTGAATCCGCGTCCGTGAGCCGCAGGCTGGGCATTACGGTCGGCTGCTGGACCTCGAGCTGGTGCCCGTCATTCGGACACTGCGAGTGATCCAGGTCGAAGACGAACGGAAGGCCGTGTTTGGCGTAATCTTCCGGACCCAAGTCGCGCTTTTCGAACGGGCAATACGGCCGCGTTCGAAGCCGCGGATTCGAAACCCAGCGCACGAGATAATTGTAGTTTTCTTTCTCGCCGACGCGGCTGAGGTTCGCCGCGAAGTCGCCGCCGAGCAGGTTTTGCCCTTCGCCGATGGAATGGCACGCAAGGCAGCCCCGCTGTTGCAGCAGGTCCTGCCCGTGCGCCGCATCGCCTGGAGCGGCGGTTGGGACGTCCGGTCCGGTAACTCCCTGCTGCCAGATAAATGCTGCGATGGCTTGAATTTCACTCGGCTGCAGCCGGAATTGCGGCATTTTCGTCGTCGGGCGGAAGGTGTGCGTCTGCGCCAGCCAGACCGGGATCCATTCCTTGCGCAGCTTCATCCGGACTTCTTTCAGGTCTGGCCCGACGCGCTTGGCTTCGCGCATCAGTGATTTCGTGAGCTGGTCAAGCTGTTCCACCTGGCCGTCAATCTTGCTGCTCGCGACGGTCAGGTTTGTGGCTTCCGCATTAAGATGCTGCGCGGTCGCGTTATCGGAAGCCTGATCGGCTTTCTGGTTTAGGCGCGGAATCTGCAAAGCATAGTCGGCCTTCGCGTTTTCGAGCTGCGTGATCTGCTGGCGGACGCTGTTGAGGCGGTCGTTTTCGTCGTCGAAGTCCCCGTACTTATGGCAGCCGATGCAGCCGCGACTACGATAGAGTTCCCGTCCGCGATTGAGCGCGTCGGCGTGCTCGGTGACCATATCGGACGCGTGACAATTCTGGCAGCCCGCATCGTAATTCTCCGGATAGGTCAGCGGCCACAGCCAGTGTTCGTAGCGCCCGTGTGCCTTCTCGACGGAGTCCAGCGCGCGCCCATTGCCGCCGTGGCAGGGAGAGCAACCAAAGCGCTGCAATGGGTGCCACTTGAAAAGTTCCTGATCCGGGTGCGTGCTGAAGGGCGCGTCCGTGCTCTTTGCCAAGCCGAGGTCGGCCTTGGTGAGGGTCATCGTCACCGGCACCACCTGCGAGTCCATGGCAATGTGGCAGGATTGGCAGCGATCCACCAGCCCGACGCCGCCGACATAGTTGATCATCGTGCCAGGAGGGTTCACGTTGATCTGGCGCAGATCAATCTTGAAATCATTGGCGCCATTGCGCAAGCCTTCGAGCGCGGTCACGCTCAGGCCCGGCAGCTTGTTCTTCACGTAGTCGTTCAGCTTGTCCTGCGCGGCCTTGGCCGATGCGTCTGCTTCGCCCTGTTGCGTCACAAGCTGGGCCTTCCGCGACATCAGGTCCGCGAAAAGCTGGTTGAGCTGGTCATAATTCAGCTTCTCCAACTCGGTTTTTCCCCCGCCAGCGGGATAATCAAACTCATATGTTTCGCTCTTCGCTTCATTCACGTCCTGCAAACGAGATTTCTTGGTGGACTTGTCGCTGGCCGGAACGATTTCGTACTGATAGACGAGCGAACCGACCTTACCGCGGGCCGTCTGAAACGAAGGAGTCATGGCGGCGCGCCTCTGTTCGAGCAGCGCCAACTGCTGCGCGATCTGCCGGTCCGTGGGCGCGACGGCCTTGGCTTGCGCGTCGGCATCGGCTTTCAGCTTCAAATATTCCGGCGCGGAATACAGCGCCGCTTCCACCTTCTTCTCTTCCGCGATTTGCATGTTGAGGTAGGACTCGTAGGATCCCACGAAATCGCGCTGGTAGCCGCGCCAGGGACGCAGCCCGTAGAACTCGTCGTAAAGCGACCACGCCACCGTCACCATCAACAGGAAGACGGAGACGAGCAACAAACCGCTCATCGAACGGCTAGTGACTGGATCCGGACGGGACGCTTCAGACACCCAAGGCCTCCTCGCCAAGGAACTCGACGGTTTTCTGACGGCGGATCATTTCGCGCCGCGGCATTAGACGCTGAACCACGGCGTCTCCCACACATACTTGATGCGCAGCAGCAGCCGCAAAAGAATCTTGATCGGCAGCGAGATCATCAGCGCCAGAAAGAGGAGCGTCGTCACCGTCTGCAGCAGCGACATCCGCTTGTAAATCTTGCGGCTGAACTCGGTTGAATTCACCAGCCAGTGCAGAAGATAAAACGCCACAATAAAATAGAGCGTGATCGGAATCACTCCGAAAAAGGCGTGCGCGATCAGCATGGAAAACGGTTGCCAGTGCGCCGGCAACAGGTGCGCGAGCCAAGAGCCGTTCACGCCAAGGGCGTCGTCCAGATTGCGGTTCACCGCGAAGTCCACCCGAGCCGCGTCCCACGTTTGTGTCGGCCAGAACCACATCCATCCGGGCCCCCGGATGAATGTCCCGATCACAATCATAGACACCCACAGTCCGATAAACCCAAAGAGAAATGTCCAGATCGCGAAGCGGCGCTGCCGATAGGTGTAGTAGCCGTTCCCAAGAGGGTTCTCGTCGATATAGGGAATCACCATCAATCCCACAATGATCAGCGTGGGCATCACCACGCCGGCCATCCACGGGTCGAAATAGACCAGCATTTCCTGCAGACCCAGGAAGTACCACGGGGCCTTCGCTGGGTTCATCGTGACGTTCGGATTGGAAGGTTCCTCGAGCGGCGCATTCAGCGTCAGCGACCATGCCATTAGAAGCACCGTCACCAGGATGGCCGCGACAAACTCGATGCGCATAAGATAGGGCCAGGTGTGCACTTCGCGGTCCCAGCCCTTTTCATAGGGCTCGACCTTGCGGTACGCGGTCTTCGCGAGTTGCGGATCGGCCTCGAGCTTTTCGATCAACGCGTCGTTTTGTCTTGCCTGGCGGAAGGCATACCAGACATATAACGGCACCAAAAACAGGAGTCCCACGATCGGCACGTTGTCCGGCGTGGACATTACTTCCCACAACTGGTGCCAGTTCCCCCACATATCGAGCGGCCTCCGTTTCAGACCGGCGTCGCCGCGCAGGATTCCGTGCGCGCTCGCGACGCTTTGTTGCAACCACTAGAAACCTGCGCAGCTAGGTCAACCCTGCAGGCCGCTCGGCCGCAAAATCACTGGCCGGGGGCCCTTCTCTTCCTTAATTTCGGACTGCAGCATCACCGGGGCGGGACCTGAAATGCCGCCGTCTTTGCGCACGCGCCAGAAGTGCAATCCCATGAAGATTGCGGCGATCAGCGGTATCGCAATGCAATGCCAAATGTAGGCGCGCAGCAGCGCGTTCGCGTCCACGATCGAGCCGCCCAACAGCGCGAAACGCACGTCGTTGTATGGCGTCATGCCGAGCATGCTGCCAAACGGCCCTTCATTTCCCAGCCCGGGAGTGGCCCGCGCCATGTTCGTGCCCACCGTGACGGCCCAGAAGCCCAACTGATCGTCGGGCAGCAGATAGCCGGTGAAAGAGAGCAACATGGTCAGCACCATCAGCAGCACGCCGACGCACCAGTTAAATTCCCGCGGCCGCTTGTATGAGCCGGTCAAGAACACCCGGAACATATGCAGCCACACCGCGATAATCATCAAGTGCGCCGCCCAGCGATGCATGTTGCGGAGCAACTTGCCAAACGGGACGTCGTTCTCAAGATAAAGAATGTCGCGGAAGGCCTGCACCTTGCTCGGGTGGTAGTAGAACATGAGCAGGACGCCGGTGAACGTAAGCACGATAAACAAATAAAACGTGATCCCGCCCATGCCCCAAGTGAACTTGTACTTTACGGCGTCGCGATTGACCTTGGCTGGATGGAGATGGAAAAAGACGTTCGAAAGGACGCTGAGCGAGCGGTTGCGCGGCGTCTCGTCGTGCTTGACGCGAAAGACGGAGCGGTAGACCTGGGTCTTTTCGGGATCTTTCAACCCCTCGACCTGCTCCTTGCCCTTTTCCTTGACGTAATCTTTCAGCCCTTTCGCGTCCTGCTGGACGCGATCGAGTAGCCCCGAGCGCTTACCGTTGCCGCCGTTTTCTTCCGGCATCCTAGCCCCCTGCTACGGAATGACCGCGACCTCAGACGTTCAGAAATGCATCCTGGTCATTGAAGTGATTCACACCAGCGCGCGGGTCATCCACGTACAGGCGGCTGGTATCCACGATGATCTGACCGGTGGCGTCAATATCCACATGCGCGCGGTCCATCGGCCGAGGTGCCGGGCCTTCGAAGTTGATACCCTCGCTGTCGTAACCGCTGCCGTGGCACGGACACTTGAACTTATTCTCGGCCGACTTCCACTCCGGTGTGCAGCCCAGATGCGTGCAGCGGGCGTAAATCACAAAGATGCGGCCCGGCTCGCGCACGACCCACACGCGGCCCGTCATCAAAAAACGCTGGTCAATCCCCATCGCGAAATCGGCGGGATACCCAATGGAAAAGATCGGATTCGGTTCATAAAGCGCGCGCGGGAAGAAGAAGCGCAAGAACATCAGGAAGTTGATACCCAAATATCCCCACACGCAGGCCCAAATCATCCGCCTGCGCTGCTTATCAACGTCGTTGGTCGGTGGAGCTTCCGCCTTCTTTGGCTTCGCTGCTGGCTTCGGCGGTGCGGCGGCGGGGGGGGTAGGCGCTGCTGTGCCCTCCGCAGCTTTCCCCTCTGTCTGATCCGGCATGAGACTCGGCCTACCTTCGCACTTCTGGGATGATTACGACACTCCTCTACAACCGTTTGTATATATGACGCTGCATACAAAGTGTCAAGGCCATTTCGACGGATTCGAAGGGAAAAGAGAAAGCGCTGTTCCTGGGCAAGAGCCTTCGATTCAAGCATGCTGCACGGTTTCCACGCCGACTGCGCGCAAGACCAGGTCGGCCAAAGCGCCGATAAAGCGAGGTGAATCCCCCACTGCCGGCATCATTTCGAATTGCTCGGCTCCGAGCACCATGCATTGTTCACGCGCTTCGATGTTGATTTCATGCAGTGTCTCGATGTGTTCCGTGACGAACGAGATCGGCACCACCAGCAGATTCTTTTCGCCGCGCTTTATCAGTTCGGGCAGCGTGTTTGTCAGCGAAGGCTCGAGCCACTTTTGGCGTCCCACGCGGCTTTGATAGCAGAGCGTGTAATCGTTGGGCCAGCCGCCATGCTCGATCACCAGTTGCACCGTCTGCTCGATCTGCTTTTGGTAGGGATCGCCCTTTTCGATCAGGCTCATCGGCAGGCCGTGCGCGCTGAAAACGATATGCGCCCTGGCGGGGTGTTCAAAGTGGGAATAGGCGAGCTCGATGCGGTCCGCGACAGCCTCGATATACAGAGGGTGGTCGTAAAAGTGGTCCACCAGGTGCTCGGCTGGAGCGCTTGCCGGGGATTGGTAGAGCCTCCGCCATTCCTTCAGGCTACTGAGAGTGGTCGCATAGGAATAGTGCGGGTAGAGCGGCAACAACACAATTTCATCGAGTTCGGCGTCGAGAACTTCGGCGACGGCTTTTTCAGTAAGCGGATGCCAGTAACGCATGGCGATAAAAACTCGTGCATCGAAGGCCGGCGCCAGCGTGGCCTCGAGGCGGCGAGCCTGGCGCTCCGTCAGGCGGCGAATCGGCGATTGGCCTCCGATTTCGGCATAGTGGTGCCCAACCACTTGCGAGCGTTTGCGGGAAATGTAACGCGCCAGCGGCTTACGAACCAATCCGCCCAGAGGACCTAGCGGGATAATGTCCGGATCGCAAAACAAATTGTAGAGGAATGGCTCGACGGCTTCCGGCGTATCCGGTCCGCCAAGCTGAAAGAAAACAATTCCAACTCGCTTGCGCATTCCCAGCCCCTGCCACTTAGATGCTACGAACGCCCCTTGGTAAGTACATCTTTCAGCCGCTCAACTTCGTCTTGCAGCCGGGCCATGCGCCGCCCAACGCTCAAGTAATAGACGAAGAAAATCGCCCACGTGGCCAGATAGGCCGCCATCACGCTGCCGAGATTCTTCACATTCCCTCCTCGTCCCTGCTCAACTCAATGCGCCGCGGTAGGTAGTGATTCCGCAGGCGCCAACTGCTCCGCTTCCACCTGCATCTCCGCCACTTCGTGCCGTATCTGCTCCAGCTTATATCGTAATCGCAGCATCACGAGCATCAGCGCCGCAAATGCGATCGTGCAAAACAGCAGCACTTGCCACATGCGCGGAGCGAGGCCCGAATTCGGTCCGCCAAAAACTACCGGCGCCGGGTGCTGCGTGCGAAACCATCGCGTGGACATATAAACCAGCGGCACATCCAGAAACGCAAAGATTCCGTAGACCGCGGATACGGTTGCCTTGCGCTCGGGATCGTCAATTAGCCCGCGCAGCAGAAGATAGCTGACGTACATCACCCAGAGCACAAATGTAGACGTGAGCCTCGCGTCCCACACCCACCAAACTCCCCACACGGGCTTGGCCCAGATCGGCCCGGTTACCAGCATCACCGTGATCAGAGCTAGCCCAACTTCCGCGGCACTTACGGCCAACCTATCAGCCTTTGGCGAACGCTTTGCCAGATAAAAAATATTTGCGATGAAAGCAATAAAAAATGCCATGAACGCGTTGATGCCGCTCGGCATGTGCATGTAGAAAATGCGCTGGATCTGACCCATGCTGCGCTCGGTCGGAGCAATGTAAAGCGCCGCATATCCCGCCGCTCCCATAAGCAGGGCCGTCAGAGCGACGGATGCGCCGAGGCCCGGCAGTCCGCGTTTCGTTTGTGCCGCCACGTTTCCCTATTCCTCCAGAAGATATGCGCCGAAGAGCCAGCTCGCCGTCAAGAAAACCAAGTCAAAGGCGCATAGCATCATCAGCCAACTGGGCTGTAGCCTGGGCGTCTCGTCCAACAGACCGGCCGTAGCCTCTGTGCTGGCAATCAGTACGGGAGCCAGCGCCGGCAGCAGCAGCAGCGGCAGCAGCAACTCGCGCATGCGCGCCTGGCTCGCGATCGCCGCAAACACCGTTCCCACCGTCGCTACGCCTAGCGTCCCCAATACCATCACCAGCGCCAATGAGGGCGCCACCGCCGCCAAAGGCACATCATATAGCACCGAGAAAGCCGGTAGAAGCACCACTTCGACCAGCAAAAGAAAACAAAAATTTGCGAGCAGCTTGCCCGCCAGGATCGCGAAGGGATCTATGGGAGCCAGCCGTAACGCGGCCAGCGTGTCATTCGTGCGTTCGCGCGCAAATGATGGCTGCAGCATCAGCGACGCGGCGAAAAGCAGCGCGATCCACACCAGTCCCGGCCCGAATCGGCGCGATTCCGCACTGGTGGGATCAAACGCGAAGCTAAAGAGGAACACGACCAGCACCACGAAAACGATCGTGGAGGTCAGCAGCTCGAACGTGCGGAATTCCGCGCGCAGCTCCTTGCTCAGAATCGTGAACGCCGCCCGCGTCAGGCTCATGGCAACGCCGCCGTTTTGGAGGGTCGCTCGGCTGGCGCCGATTCGCGGCCAATCACTGCTTGCGCATCGCCATCCGGACCGCTATCGGCTACAACGGCTCCCGCCCGCATGGCAACGGCTCTCGTGGCGAGCTCGCTCGCTTCATTTTGGCCGTGGGACGACATCACAATCGTGCAACCGGCGCCGCGGAGTTCGCTCAATGTGCGTGCCAGCCAATTCGCGCCCTCGCGGTCCAGCCCTGAAGCCGGCTCATCCAGGAGTAACAGTGACGGGCTCGCCAACAATGCCCGCGAGAGCGCGAGCCGCTGGCGCATACCGCGCGAAAACGTACGCACCAGATCGCGGCCACGCCGCGAAAGGCCGGCGGGCACGAGGGCAGCCCTGGCGCGTTCCGCCGGTTCTGCCACCCCGTAAAGCGTCGCGAAGAATCGCAGGTTTTCCTCGGCGGTCAATTCGTCGTAGAGCAGCGTGTTGTGCGCGACGAAACCGATGCGCTGCTTGATCGCGGCTGGGCTGGCCGCCGCTGCACCCGAATGCGCCACACGGCCCGAAGTGGGTTTCGAGAGCATTGCTGCCATCCGTAGAAGGGTGGTCTTGCCCGATCCGTTGTGCCCCACCAGCACCACGAATTCGCCGGGGATGATCTCGAGCGAGACGCGGCGCAGCGCCACCAGCGATCCGAAGCGCTTCTCGGCCGCCTCAAAAACGACGCCCAGCGCAGAAATGGGCTGCCGAATGGATGCCCTACCGTCCTGGCCTGCAGCTTCGTTTTGCACAGGGAGGATCAGCCGCGCAAGAGGTCGCGGATAACTTTTTCCGCCCGCGCGCGCTGCTCCGAGTATTCCTGTTCGCTAATGGTGCCGGCCTGGTGGCGCAGTTCGAGCCGGAAGATCGTGTCCTTCAATTCATCCAGGCTCACACCGGCTTCGCGATCCACGGCCGCGAGCGTTGCTGATACAGCGGGGATAGGGCCAGGCGTAGCTTTGGCAGACATGGCTACCGCGGCCGCCGGCTGGCGCCGGGCGCGCGGCCCGGACGCTCCCGTTGTCGCTATATCGCCACCAAATCCAGGCCCGGCGGCAGCAACAGCACCCGCAGGCCGCCTCCACAAATAAAAACCGCCCAGCAAGAACATGGCTGCGAACCCACCCAGCAGAACCCATTTCAGCGTGTCCAGCCGTGGCGGAACGGCGGCAACGGGTGCGCCGGAATCGCGGCCATTCACAGGAGCAGCTTGCTCCTGGCCCTGATCGCCATTTGCGCTCGGTGCAGGACCGGTGCCCGCAAGGGAGACGTCAATGATGGTGCCCGCGGTTACCGAGTCGCGGCTATACACCGACATTCCCTGTTCGCTGCCCGACGGTTGAAATCCCGGCGCCGACACACGCACCGCCGGCGGCGCCAGCAGCACCACGCGCTCCATGGAGTATTGTGACGGCAGGTGCACCGTGGCCGAGTTCGCCGTGTACGGAAGCTGATACGAGATTCGCACACCGCTCACGCCAGGGCGGAAGGCATACGCAATCGCATACTGATTCGGCCCGCGGCTAATCGTGGATTGGGTGACCGGCATTCTCTCCGGGCCCGCCGCGGAAACGTCGCCCAACTGAGCGCCGTCTGGAATTTGAAAGTCGAAGTCGCCGTCTACTTTGTAGAGCGCCTTCGGCGGCTTGGATTGGTTCTCGACTTCGTACTCTTCGCCCACCAGCAGCGTTGTTCCATTTGGCTGAAATACCACGAGCCGCGTGGTGAATTGCACTCCCGATGGATTGGCATCCGGCTCGTAAATGTTCACGTCCGCCGAATTCTGGCCCGGCGGCAGCATGGCGTGAAAATTCACGCCCTTGTAATTCACCCGGATGAGCATGGGCATCTGGCCGGCAGGCGTGTACTCAATCTTGAAGCGGCCTTGCGCGTCGGTTTTTGTGTTGGCGACCGCGTCCATGCCGTTTTGCAGCGAAAGCAGGATCACGTCCACATGTGGGGCCATGCTGTTCGTGGTTCCGTTGTGAACCGTGCCGGTGATCGTCACGGCCGGTGCAGCCGCCGCGAAAATCAGCATCGCCACGATCAGAAAACAAATTCGATTTGGTGCAGACTTCATTATTTGGCTCTCTCCGCTACAGCAGGTGCGCGCCGCGCGACCAAGGAAGGGCTGCCGGTAACCTGCTCGATCTCTGACAGCACGAGGGCCGCTTCATTTTCGAGCGCCTGCTTGGTTTCCTCATAGTCGTTTTCGGCGAACTTGCCGGAGCGGTACTCGAATCTCAAGTCGCGCAAATTCTCGTAGATGGCATCTCGGCGTTCCATCAGTTGATCGAGCCGCGAACGGTGCGCCGCCAGATCGCCCGGGTCCACATCAATCAGAAAAATGAAGGCCATCGTGGCCGCAGCGAGCGCCAGGCAGGCAATGAGCATAGGTGCTTCAAGCCCTGCCACGTTTAGTCCTCCGTCTCCCGGTTGGCCGCTTCGCGGGCGCGGGCGCGCGCTTCGGACGACACTTCGATGTTCACGGCCGAAGCCGGCCTCGCCTTATGGCGCCAGCTCGCGATCACCACCATCACGATTCCCAGCCCAATGGCAAAGGCGATCCCCGGCATCAGCCACGCAACGCGGTTGAAACCCGTATTCGGCGGCGCCGAAAGCACCTGCACGCCATACTCTTGCACGAAATCTTGCACGATCAGGTCGTCCGCTTCGCCGCTCGCGACGTGCTGATCCAACTCCTTGAGCATTGGGCCGGAGCTTGGGCAGTTGATGTGATTGCACTGCACGAGCACCTGCCCGCAGCCGCACATGCACATCAGCTTCATGCCCACCTGCTTGGCGCGGTCGCTTCGCTGCGCATTTACCAGCGGACTGCCGGCGACAAGCATCGCCAACACAACCAGCGCGGTACTTGCCGCACCGGCGCGAACTGCGCGCTTAGTCCGAACTCTCATGGTGAAGGGGCGCGGTGGCGACGCGCGAAGTTACGGGCACTCTCGCCGGTTGTTCGGCCGCGCGGAGCACAAGCACAGCCTGCCGGTTCGGAACGAGCGCCAGAAGCGTTCCCAGCACAACCACAACGCCGCCCAGCCAGATCCATTTCACGAGCGGATTTAGATACGCGTGGATTACCGGATTGCCGTTCTCAGGACTCCGGCCCGCGTAGACGACGTACAAATCCTCGCGCAGCGTCGAGTAAATCGCCACCATCGTGCCCGATTCCTGGCTCGCCGAGTACAGGCGCTTCTCCGGATAAAGCATCATCACGGACTTGTTTCCGCGCGTCACTTCGATGGTCACGCGCTCCGCATCGTAATTCGGACCGGCCTGCGAATCGAAGTTCTGGCAGAAAAGAGTGTACCCGCCAATGCTCGTCTGCGAGCCGGGCAGCATCTCCATCTGTTTATCCTGATTGAAGGGGATGCCGCTCACGCCGATGAACACCAGCACAATGCCGAAATGCACCACATAGCCGCCATAGCGGCGCGTGTTCCGCAGCGTGAGGTCAATCACGGACGAGATGAAGTTCTCGCCCGTGCGACCGTGGATCACTCTCGCGCCGCGGAAAAATTCGGATCCGATCGTCAGCGTCACAAACACAGAAAGAATCACGCACACAAGCGAAAATAAATCCGTGCAGCCCAGCTTCCAGGCAATGGGCGCCGCGATCAATCCGCACACCAGCGGCCACGCAAAATTCCGCTTCAGGCTGGCCAGCGATGTTTTTCGCCACGCCAGCAGCGGACCGAGACCCGTCAGAAACAGCAGCATCAGCCCGATCGGAATATTCACCTTGTTGAAGAAAGGTGCGCCAACGCTGATCTTCTGCCCGGTTACCCATTCCGAAAGCACCGGGAAAAGCGTGCCCGAGAGCACCGCTACGCACGCCACCAGCAGAATTAAATTGTTGAAGAGAAAACTCGATTCGCGCGACACCAGCGAATCAAGCTGGTTGTCGCTTCGCAGATAATCCCGGTTCCTCACGAACGCCGCGATGCAGACCGCCAGCACCACGGCGATAAATCCCAGGAACCAGGGCCCAATCTTCGATTCCGCGAACGCGTGCACAGAGCTAACGACGCCGCTGCGCGTCAAGAATGTCCCAAAGATGCACAGCAGAAACGTGCTGAACACCAGCCACACGTTCCACACCTTCATCATCCCGCGCTTTTCCTGCATCATCACCGAGTGCAGAAACGCCGTGCCGGTCAGCCACGGCATCAGCGAAGCGTTTTCCACGGGATCCCACGACCAATATCCGCCCCAGCCCAGCACCGCGTACGCCCAATGCGCGCCGAGCAGAATCCCGACGCTCTGAAAGCACCACGCAATCATGGTCCAGCGCCGCGTTAGGTGAATCCACTTTTCGCCGGGATACCGGCCAAGCAGCGCCGCCAGCGCAAATGCGAATGGAATCGTGAAGCCGGTGTAACCCGAATAGAGCATGGGCGGGTGGATCACCATCTCGGGATACTGCAGCAGCGGGTTCAGGCCGTTGCCGTTGGGCTGCGTGATCCAGTGCATCACGCCGCCCGGGCCGGTCTGACCAATCAGCTTGAACGGGCTTTCGATGAAGTTGTTCAGCGTGAGGAAGAAAATCTGCACGCCCGCCAAAATCACGCCGACGTACGGCATCAGCTCCGGATGTTTCCCGCGATAGGTCCAGAGCACGGAGAAAACGTAAATCGCAAGCAGAAAGCTCCAGAAGAGCAGCGAGCCTTCCTGTCCGGACCAGAACGCCGCGACCTTAAAAAAAGTAGGCTGCTGCCGGCTGCTGTGCTCCACCACGTACGCGACGGAAAAATTATCGGTGAGAAAGAGGTAGACCAGGCTGCCCACGGCCACAAAAATCAGCCCGCAGACGGCCATTCCTGCGTTGCGCGCGCTTTTCACCAGCAGTGGGTTGCGCGTGCGGATCGCAAAGATACCGCCCACAATTGCGTACGCCGCGCAAACAAACGCGAGCAGCAGCGCAAACGATCCGAAGATATCCATTATTTGGTCCTGCCGGGAACGATGCGCTCTTGCCCGATGGTGGTCACTTCAGGAACCCGTAGCATTGATTTTCCGGCAATCATTCGGAAAGGGTTGCGATTCGCAGCCTGAACCCGGCAGCCTATTCCCTTCTACGACCGTCGCGGAACGGCGAATTTAACTGCCCGCGGAACCCGTCGGCGCGACTTCATACTTGCTCGCGCATTTCGCCTGCACTGAGCTCGCTACGAAGCGCCCGTCGGGCATCAGTTTGCCCTCTGCCAGAGCCTGTGCGCCGTCCTTGAAAGTGTCGGGCAGTGGATCGGTGCCCACATAGCTCACGGGCAGCTTGTGGCCTTCCTCGACCAGCGTGAAGTCCACGCGGCCAGTCAGATGCTGGATCGAGCCGGTATCCACGTTTCCCGAGACGCGCATACGCTGGTGAAGCTGTGAACCCTGCAGCGAGGAAAGCTCGGAAATCGTGTGATAGTAGGTCTTGCTGTCCCGCGCGCCCACCCAGGCGAGCGAGGCCAACGTCAGTACGATGATTCCAGCGCCCACGCCAAATTTAGACTTGGTGCTCAACGTCCGAACTCCTCCTCAGAGCAGTCATCCAAGAAACGCCAGTCTATCACACTGGAAAGCGCACGTGAGCACTATGCCAAAGCTCGAGAAGGCACTCAGTGATCGGTGTCACAGGAAGCGATGACCGCCCGCACGCGCGCCATCGCTCGCGGATCGTTTGCGCCAGGAATCCGGATGGGCTGCCCATCGGCCACCAGGCGATTTCCGAGCCCCCCCGCGCGCAACGTATCCGCAAGGCCGCGTGCCACCGGATCGAGCAGCGCGATATGCCGCGGTTTGTAGGAATGCAGAATGCGTTTTACCAGCACCGGCCCATACTCCGCGACGAGCCGATCGAAACTGTCGCTCCCTTCGATTGGACACTCAACGAGGCGGGCGAGGTATGCGCCCCGCCTCTGAAACTCAGTCAACTGTTCCGCGGGGCCTTTACCGGCGTCTACGCCCACGCTTTGCAGCAACCCTGCCAGATACTCGCTCGCTTCAGCGCTGGCGCCCTGCTGTTCCCAGGCGTATAGGTCGTCGCCGGCGCGGGCTGGCGCCGCCGCACACACCAGCAGAAGCGAAATGTGGATGGGACGGTAGCGCGTGGCAAGCTGCAGCCGCTCCATCCGGTCGTGGATATGGTCGGGCGAAGCGGGGCGCCCACAGGAATCGCACCGGATGGGATCGCGCCCTTGGCTCGCTGGCATCGCGCGGAAATGCTAGAACAATCGGGAGCGAAGCGCAATTCGGGGGAAGCGAGCGGAAATGACGCCAGGGGTTGCCTGCCAGCAGGAGGGCGTTTCGCGCGTCGGCGTGAAACGCCCGTCGCTGTCATCGGTCGGGCGCCCTTGGGATAGGTCGGGGTGGTAGACGGCCCAACCGTCATTCCATCCTGGGCAATGAAACACACCCGCACGGAAAAAGTCGCGGTGCTTTCAAGGGGCTTGACGGTGGTTGGAAGAAAGACGGCGGAGGGTTAGCGCTTGAGCACGCCGCCCAGGCAAGACTTCAGGTCGTCGCTCAACTCGGTGACCTTCATCCCCTGCATCACCATGAACTTACAGGAGAGCATCTCGCGCGACTGGTCGTCATCCGGCAACTGGCACATCACGCGGCAATACTGGCAATCCTGGTTCCAGCAGAAGCGGCCGTAAGGAATCGTCTCAGGGCTGATGAACTGGAAGCAACGGAGCAAGGAATTCCTCTCCGGGACCTGGAACCGCTTGCCGAGGATTGTGATCTCGACAAGCCGCTCGTAGGGGCGAAAAGGTCCGTGCAGACTCTCTTCCTTTAGGCGCGTCGTACCCGTTGGAAACTCGATTTTCACGTTACTGCGAGGGTAAACGACCGATGCACGCGGCACAACGGTAAGCATTACGGACGATGACGTATCTGCAACGCCCTAAGTGTCCGGTCAACGAGGTTTAGAATCGGGGCCGTTCTCACTGGCACCGCACTGCGCGAACGAGCGTCTAAGCTGCCTGCGAGATCTGGTCGTATTCCTGCCCGGAACTTTCCGGCATCAGCACCCACAAGCAGTAGATTCCCAGCGCCGTGCCAAAGGGAATGCTAAGAAGCGAGAGAAAGGACGCGACGATGGCCATCGGCCGCGCCCACGAATTACGTTCGAAAAGTCCCCAACCCGCAATAATCGCTACCACGCCCTTTAGACCCTTCCACGTCGCCACCACGGTCAAGACGGTATGCACCAGCGGCGCGGCCGGAAAGGCGTCGCTGTACCTAAAAACCGAGCCGAGAACGGCATGGCCTACGGTGAACACGGCAAACGCGCCGAGAACGGCCAGCACACCGTAGACGATCCAAAGAATAGCCAACGTCTGCACGTGCTGCTGCACCTTACCACGCCGCTCAGTCGGCACCAGCGCCACTCCTTGAGGCTTGCCGCATGAGGAGCAGTATCGGTTCCCTTCGATCAATTGCGCCCCGCAGCGTTCGCAAAACATCGTTCACCTCCGTGCCGCGCGCTCGGTGCTGCTCGATGCGGCTTGCTTCACTCATCCCGTTCTATCACTGGATACGCAACGCCCGCCGCGAAAGTTTCCCTACGATATCGCCCTATGACGACAACACGACGCTTCATATCAATGCGTATCGCAGGCATGTCGTCTGACGTAAGTTCTTTGATTGCCACATTGAGAGTGCACAATGTGCATATGCTCGTTTTGTAAGCCTCTGCATTTGCCATAAGATGCGCGCGTCGCATCCCGTAAGTCGAATGTCTGCCGCGTTTACAAGAAAACCGGGCGGGCAACCCTCCCCTTTTCAGACTTCACGTGCGGGGCGTTTCAAAGAAGTTGCCCATTTGCCGGAAGCGTTTATAGCGGCGGTCGAGCAGTTCCCTTGTGGGCAACGCGGAGAGTTCATCCAGCGCGCGCAGCAGCACCGGATCGAGCAGACGCGCCGCGCCCTCGTGATCGAGATGCGCGCCGCCTTCCGGCTCCGGCACAATCGAGTCAATCAGATCGAGGTGGTGCAAATCGCGCGCTGTAATTTTCAGCGACTCGGCGGCAAGTTCGGCCTTGCCCGCGTCGCGCCACAAAATCGAGGCGCAGCCTTCGGGAGAAATCACCGAGTAGATCGAATTCTCCATCATGAACACGCGGTCACCCACGGCAATCGCCAGCGCACCGCCCGAGCCGCCTTCGCCGGTGATGGTGACGATGATCGGTACTGGCAGCCGCGACATCTCACGCAGGTTGCGCGCAATCGCCTCGGCCTGCCCGCGCTCCTCGGCGTCCAAGCCCGGATACGCGCCCGGCGTATCCACAAACGTAAAGATCGGCCGGTTGAATTTTGCGGCGAGCTGCATCACGCGCAGCGCCTTGCGATACCCTTCCGGTTTTGCGTGGCCGAAATTCAGAGCGACGCGTTCTTTCGTGTCGCGGCCTTTTTGGTTGCCGATCACGGCAACAGGCCGCCCGTGAAATCGCGCCAGCCCCGTGATCAGCGATGGGTCGTCGCCAAACGCGCGGTCGCCGTGCAACTTCATGAACCCGGTGAAGAGCAGGCGTATGTAATCCATTGTGTAAGGACGCAGCGGGTGCCGCGCGACCTGCGTGCGCTGCCAAGCGCCGAGGTTCATAAAGAATTCGCGCTTCAGCTCGTTGACCTGATCGCGCAAGCGCCCGATTTCATCCACGGTGCGGCCGGGCTGGGCGATACGGCGCAGATCGTCAATATCTTTTTCGAGGCGGTCAATCTCGCTTCGGCGGCTTCGCTTGTCCATCAGCGTCTTGCTCCGGAAGGCGGACTGGAAGTCGTGTCCCGCACGAGTTCGACGGAATCGGGGCCGCATAAGTCGCGCACCGACTCCACCAGCGCGCGGTCTGGACGAATGTGCTGCCTGGAATCGAGCGTCGCGGCCAGCGTTCCATCCACCGAGAGGATGTCAAACGCCACGCCGCACGCGCCGGGCTTGGTGCGGAAAATGTCCTTCAAGCGGTCGAGCAGTTCCTCGTTCACGGTTCCCAAATCAAGCCGTACCCGCACCAGGCTCGGCGGCGCCTCCGCGACATCCTCGATGGCTTTGGCGTCGGCGGCGACAACCCGCGTGCCCGCATCCTCCACATTGACTCGCCCGCGTACGACCAGCATGGCGCCCGATTTCAGCGTGCCTTCCATGCGCGCGAACGATTCCGGGAACGCCAGCACTTCCGCGAGGCCGCTCATATCTTGCAGCGTAAAGATGGCCCATCGAGCGCCCTTCTTCGAGCGCATGGGTCGAACCGCGACGACGATGCCGGCGATGGCGACGTCTTCGTCCGCTTTGGTTTCGTCAATGGCGGCCAACTCGATTACACGCAGTTCGCGCAGGCGATCCGCGTAACGTTCGAGAGGATGTCCGCTGACGTAAAAGCCCAGGGTGGCATACTCGCCCGCGAGCCGCTCGTGCTCCGGCCACGCGTCTGCATCGCGCAATTCGTGCGAGGTGTGCATCGCCGGAGCGGCAGCGCTGCCGAAAAGTCCCGATTGGCCGACGGCGCGCTGGTGGCCGAGCCTTTGCGCGGTGGAGATGGCCTCGTCCATCGTGGCGGTCAGCCGCTCGCGCGGGCCGAGCGAATCCATTGCGCCGGACTTAATTAGGCTCTCGAGCGCGCGCTTGTTCAGCACCTTGGAATCCACGCTTTCGCAGAAGCTGAAGATCGCCGTGAAGTTCCCGCTTTTCGCGCGCGCCTGGATCATGGCCCGTGCGGCGCCTTCACCGACGTTCTTGATTGCAGCTAGCCCGAAGCGAATCGCTTCGTTTGCGGGGGTGAAATAGAGGTCGCTCGAATTGACGTCCGGCGGCAGCACAGTGATGCCCATGCCACGCGCTTCGTTGATGTACTTCACTACTTTTTCCGTGTTACCGGTTTCCGAGGTGAGCAGCGCGGCCATGAATTCCACCGGGAAATGCGTCTTGAGCCATGCCGTTTGATAGGCGAGCAGCGCATAGGCGCAGGAGTGGGACTTGTTGAACCCGTAGCCCGCGAACTCGGCCATCAAGTCGAAAATACGCTCGGCCTTTTTTGGCGCGATCTTACGGCTTTGGCAACCGGCCATGAACTTGTCGCGTTGGGCGGCCATCTCCTCTTTTTTCTTTTTGCCCATGGCGCGGCGCAGAATATCGGCTTCGCCCAGCGAGAAGCCCGCAAGGCGATTCGCGATCTGCATCACCTGCTCCTGGTAAAGGATCACGCCATAGGTTTCTTCCAAAATGTCTTTCAGCTCAGGCAGATCGTAGGCGACTTTCTTCTTGCCGTTTTTGCGCGCGATGAAGTCGTCAATCATCCCGCCCTGGATCGGTCCCGGACGGTAAAGAGCGTTGAGAGCCGTCAAATCCTCGACGCGGGTGGGCTGGTAGCGGCGCAGAATGTCCCGCATGCCGTGCGATTCAAACTGGAAGATCGCGGTCGTGTCGCCGCGGGCGAACAGCTTGAACGTCTCCGCATCGTCGAGTGGCAGCGAATCTAGCTCCACGTGCTGGCCGCGATGCTGCTCGATCAGCTTCACCGCATCGTTCACCACGGTGAGCGTCGTCAAGCCCAGGAAATCCATCTTCAGCAGGCCGAGGCGATCCAGCGCCTTCATGTCGTACTGCGTGGTGATTTCGTCGCGGTTTGTCTTATAGATAGGAATCAAATCGGTGAGCGGCCGCGGCGAGATCACCACGCCCGCGGCGTGCGTCGAGGCGTGCCGGGAAAGGCCCTCAAGCCGCTGCGCAATCGCAAAAAGCTCCTTTACGCGCGCATCGCCTTCGATGGCTTGGCGAAGTTGTGGCGCCTGTTCGAGCGCATCCTTCAATTTGATATTGAGCTGGTTGGGAACGAGTTTGGCGAGGCGGTCCACTTCGCCATAGGGCATATCGAGCGCGCGGCCCACGTCTTTGATAGCTGCCTTGGCAGCCATGGTGCCAAATGTGATGATCTGCGCGACGTTTTCGCGGCCATACTTCCCCGTGACGTATTCGATCACCTCGCCGCGCCGCCGCATGCAGAAGTCAATATCAATATCCGGATTCGAGACGCGCTCTGGGTTCAGAAAACGCTCGAAGAGCAAGTCGTATTGCAGAGGGTCCACATCCGTAATGCGCAGCGCGTAGCTGACCAGGCTTCCAGCGGCCGACCCGCGGCCCGGGCCCACCGGTATCCCTTGCGATCTTGCGTAACGAATGAAGTCCCACACAACGAGGAAGTAGCCCGAGAATTTCATCCGCTGAATCATGTCGATTTCGTCGGTCAGGCGCGTCTCGTATTCGGCAAGGGTCTTACGGAGCTGGCCCGCGCGCGCGATCGCTTCCAGAAACGGCACGCGCCCACTGAATCCTTCGCGAACAATTTTCTCGAAGTAGGTATCGGAGGATTCGCCCGGCGGCAACTGAAATTCCGGGAACGGGTCGCTGATCTGCTCTATCTTTACGTTGCAGCGTTCCGCAATCGCCCAGGTGCGTTCGACGGAGTCGGGCACTTCGCGGAAAATGTGGGCCATCTCCTCGGCCGTTTTGAAATAGAATTGGTCGGTGGGAAATTTCATCCGATTCGTGTCGCCCATGGTCTTGCCAGTCTGAATGCAGAGCAAGACCTCCTGCGCGCGAGCATCGGCCTGCGTAAGGTAGTGGCAATCGTTGGTGGCGACGAGCGGGATGCCGGTTTCCCTCGAGAGCCGCACGATTTCCTGATTGATTCTCTTCTCCACCTCGAGGCCTTGGTCCTGTACTTCGAGAAAAAAGTTCCCTTTACCGAAGATGTCGCGGAGGCGATAGGCGGAGTTGCGCGCCCGCTCATACTCGCCTGCGAGCAGAGATTCGTTTACTTCTCCGCTCAGGCATGCAGAAAGGGCGATCAGGCCGCGGCTGTGTTTTGCGAGCAAGTCCAGGTCAATGCGCGGCTTGTAATAGAAGCCTTCGAGGAAGCCGGCGGAGACCAGCTTGATCAGGTTGTGATAACCCTCGGCATTTTCGCAGAGCAGCACCAGGTGGTTGGTGCTCTTGTAGCCGGGCTCGCCGGAGTTTTGCGTGGACGATTCTCCGTTTGCGCGGCCATTCATACCGGAGGATCGTTGCGCCGGCTCGACGGCGCGGTCGTGCCGGCTGCCCTTCGCTACGTAAACCTCGCAGCCAATGATCGGCTTCACCCCGCGCGTCTTGGCTTCGTAGGAGAAATTCTGCGCGGCGAAAAGATTCCCGTGATCGGTGACGGCAACGGCGGGCATTCCGCGCCGCGCCGCTTCGTCCGCCAATTGTTTGATTTCGCAGGCGCCGTCCAGAAGACTGTAATCCGTGTGCAGATGCAAATGGACGAAACGCGGGGATGCTGAAGATGATCCTGACATGTTCGAGACCATTTTAGTCTGGAGCGCCGAGTTTTGCTACCTGCGTTCCGCCGAGGCTGTGGAATCCATGCGCCCCGGGATTCCTGGGAACGGCGAGGCGTCTGCCGCGTATTAGAGGGAGGCGGGACTTGCCGGAGGCAACTCTTGTCAGCGATCTGCCTCCCGAAGCATCATCGTGCAGGTACCGGCGCCTGTTCGAAAGCGAGGCTGAGGCACACATCCCGAGGAAGAAGCGAGTAGGCGGCGTCTAAAATTCCACGCGAGGCCGCGCGAAATGGACACTATCTGGCAGGATATCCGCTACGCAACACGAATGCTCTCTAAGAAGCCCGGCTTCACCGCTGTGGCCGTGCTCTCGCTGGGTTTGGGAATCGGCGCGAACACCACTATCTTCACCCTGGTGAAGGCGGTGTTTCTGCAGTCGGTGCCGGTGCAAGATCCTTCTAGAGTCGTGGCCTTCTTCTCTGACGCGCAGAACAAAAATGGGCTCACGCAGTACCTCGGCTCGTCGTACCACAACCTAAAGGATTATCGCGAGAAGAATGATGTGTTCTCGGGCCTCTCGATTGCCATGGGCACGGGCGCGGAGCTGGATATCTCGGGCACACAGATCGGCGTGTTCGCTGAGCTCGTGAACTGGGATTTCTTCGATATTGTGGGCGTTCATCCCAGTATCGGCCGAGGGTTTCTGCCGGAAGAAGACCAAACTCCCGGCGCTCATCCGGTAGTCGTGCTGAGCCATGCCATCTGGAACCGGCAATTCGGCGCGAACCCGAAGCTAATCGGGCAGACGATCCGAGTCAGCAGTCAGGATTACACCGTGATTGGAGTGATGCCGGAGCAATTCCACGATGTAGGCCAATTGGGTAGCCCGGATATGTTCATTCCCATCATGATGCACGATCAGATTCTGACCGGGCCATCGAAAGAGTATTTTTTCTGGCGCAGGTTCCGCATGGCGCCTGCGGTCGCCCGGCTGAAGCCCGGAGTCACACTCGCGCGTGCCGCAGCGGCCATGCGTTTGCTCGGCGACGAACTGGAGAAGGAGTATCCGAACGACAACGGCGGGCGCAATAACATGATGGTGCCGTTCGATCAGACGAACATCCCTCCGCAGCAGCGCAGCGTTTTCCTTCTGGCCGGGACGCTGATGATGTCCATTGTCGGGGTGGTGCTGCTGATCGCCTGCGCGAACGTGGCGAACTTTTTGCTCACGCGCGCGACGCAACGCCGGCGCGAACTGGCCGTGCGGCTTTCGCTGGGGGCCTCGCGCGCGCGGCTGATCCGGCAATTGCTGACGGAGAGTTTGCTCCTGGGCCTTGTAGGCTGCGGCGCGGGTGTTTTGATCGGCCATTGGCTGGAGCGGCTGATTCTGGGTCTTTGGCCTGGCGGCCCGCCTCGTAACCTGGACTTCACGATGGATTTGCGCGTCCTCGGGTTCACGGTTGCACTTTCTCTTGTTGCGACGATGATTTTCGGGCTGGTGCCCGCGCTCCAGGCTTCAAAGCCGTCGCAGATGGCTTCCCTTCGCGACCGAAGCGACGCTCCCGCGGGAAGCACGCACTGGTACGGGCTGCGCGGCGTGCTAGTGATGATGCAGGTGGCGCTCTCGCTGATCGCGCTGGTGGGCGCGGGCCTTTTCGTTCACAGCATGCGCAACGCGCAAAACGTCGACCCCGGATTCGAAGTAAAGCACGAAATGGTTTTGCTGCTGAACGTTGGAAACGCGCACTACACGCAGGCGCACGGCGAACAGTATTACAAGGAAGTCGTTGACCGTGTTGGCGCGCTGCCCATGGCGACAGGTGCGAGCCTTTCCGACGACGCGCCATTCGGCGGATCCCTGGCGTTTACGATCATCCCGGAAGGCTCCGACTACAACGACCCGCGCAACGGAAGGACAACGCCGATGGCCGCCGTGGGCCCCGATTTCTTCAAAGTTGACGGTATCGGATTCGTGCGCGGGCGCGACTTCACCGACCATGACGACGCCCAATCCATGCGCGTCGCGATCATCAACGAAGCCATGGCCAAACAGATGTGGCCGGATGAGGACCCGATTGGAAAACGATTCCGCATCCTGGGTCAGACGACCGATATTCAGACGGTTGGAATTGTGAAAAACGGTGAAGTATGCGACGCTCGGTGAACCGCCGCAGCCGATCTTCTATCTGACGCTCAAACAGCAATACTCGCCGGCTGTTTGGCTTTACGTGCACACGCGCGGCGACGCGAGGTCGGCGGTGAGCAGCGTCCGCAGCACGGTGCAGACGATTGACCCCGGGCTTGCTCTGCGAGCGGTCCGGACGGTGTCGGAGACGCTGGACAACATTCTGACGCTGCCGCGGATGGGCGCGGAGTTGCTCGGCGCGTTTGGCCTGCTGGCGCTGGCGCTGGCGGCGATCGGGACGTATGGCATGATGTCTTATTCGGTGAGCCAACGCACGCAAGAGATTGGGCTCCGCATGGCTCTCGGCGCGCAGCCCCGCAACCTCGTCTGGCTGATTGTAGGAGGCGGGATGGCGATGGTGCTATGCGGCGTGCTGGCCGGGCTGATCTTCTCGTCCGTGCTGGCGCACAGCATGAGCCGCCTGCTCTACGGCATTGGATTCTTCGATGCCCCGAGCTTTTTCAGCACGGTGCTGCTGCTGGTGTTTGTGGCTTTGATCGCGTGCTGGCTACCGGCGCGGCGGGCGATGAATGTGGACCCCATGATCGCGCTGCGCCACGAGTGAGCCGATAGGATGAAACGCACTGACGGCCGGCGAATATAGGTTCAGCGGCGCTCGGCTTTCTTCGAAGCTGGGTGCTTGCCAGTAGGCTTATTGGCAGGCTTCGCCGGAGCGCTCCCTGTTTTTGCCTTTGTTGCCGCCGCAGCAATGCGGTTTGCTGGTGAGGCATGCGGCGGCGTTTTCTGCGCGAAGCCTCCAGGAGTGCCGGGTGAAGGGTGCTTTGCGTTCGCCGCGGGAGCCGGGGCGCCTCCGGGTTTCTTCTTCACTTCTTTGATCTTCTTGGGAGGAGGTTCCTTGATCCCGGAAAGTTTGCGGAGAATCCTGGTACGGTCCTCAGGCAACTTGGCTTTTCCACTCAACTGCATCGAGAAGAAATCCTCGATCACTTTGTCGAACCTCGGGCCGCGCGGCATTCCAATGGTTTCCAGCTCGGTGGCCGCGGAGGGCAGCTCGGTCCTCATCTGGCGCCACTTCTGAACGTAGTTGCGAATCTTGTTGCGAACAGGCGCGCTCGAAGTCTCGGCCAGAAGGTAGCCGAGCGTTTCGAGCGGCGTCTTCTCCAGCAGCGCGTAGGCGTCTTTGGGCGTGGCAGTTTTGCGCCCCACAAGCAGGGCTTGGAGCTTCTTGCCCTCGCCTTCGAGCGCTTCAACTGCTTCAATTTCGGCGTTGGTAAACTTCAGGCGGTGCAGCAAGGAGGCTTGCTCGCGTGTGGAGAGTCTGCCGAGAGCGCCTGCAAGCCCCGGCGCCGTGAGCCTTGGGCGAAGGCCCACTCCCATCAATTCCTCCTTCGCGCGCGCGAGCCGCGTGAGCGCGTCATAGGCCGGGTGGCGCTTGGCGAGCTGGGGAGAAATCGCTTCGAGAAGGCCGTGAGACTCCCAAGATTTCAGAATGCCGGCCGCTTTATCGTCACGCGCGGCCTGGCGAAGCTCATTGCCGGCGGATTCGGGAGAAATGGTCTCCTGCAACCCGCGCTCGATGGCCAGATCGAACCATTCCTGCGTGCGCGTTTCGAGTTTGAATCCCATGCGGGTGGCGTAACGCAGGGCGCGCAGCAGACGAACGGTCTGGTTAGTAAAACTATGGATGGAAAGCGCGCGAACTTCGTGCTGGGTTTCAAGATCGGATAGCCCGTTGGTGGGGTCAAGAAGCAGGCCGCGCGATGCCGGGTTCAGAGAAAGAGCAATGGCATTGATCGAGAAGTCGCGGCGACGCAAATCTTCCATGATCGTGGACCAGCGCACTTCGGGCGCCGTCCCCGGACGGACGTAGAAATCGTCGTGAGCGGCGGCGATGCTGCCGTCCACGTCGCCAGCGAAGAGCATCTCCGCGTGGCGCAGCTTCTCATCTTCATGGACGACGCGCGCGCCGCCCTTTTCCAGTTCGCGCACGAAGCGAAAAGGATTGCCCTCGACGGCGAAATCCAAATCGCGTATGGGCATGCCGGAAATGAGGTCGCGCACTGCGCCGCCGACCAAGTAGACGTTCGTGGTGGTGGTGGTGCTCAATTCCTGCATGCGCACCAGCACGGCGCGCTGTTCCGGCGAAAGCCGGCTTTCGAGTGAATACATGTAATCAGGCATTCGCTTGTCCGTTTCTCAGAGCTGTGCGGAGCGGCGCACCATGCTTTGTCCGATCTCGCGCCGCACGCTCACCAAGATATCAATTCAGCCGAGCTACTTTCCCTGGTCTTGCCGCTGTTTTCCTTCGGGCCGAAATCTCTGGTTATTCCCTGGTCTTGCAGGCACGCCTCGCGGTTACGCGCGGGGGTGATGCGCCTTGTAAACACTCTTCAGCCTGTCTTCGAGCACGTGCGTGTAGATCTGGGTTGTCGAGATGTCCGCATGTCCCAGCATGAGTTGTACCGAGCGGAGATCGGCGCCGCGCTCCAGGAGATGCGTGGCAAAACTGTGCCGCAGCTTGTGCGGCGTCAATTTCTTGCGCAGGCCCAGCATTTGGCCATAGGCCGCCATGATTTTCCACACGCCGACGCGGCTGATGCGGTTCCCGTGCCGGTTGACGAAGATATACGCATTGGGGACCTGGATGCGCCGGCTTCGAAGCAATTGCGGGCGGGCTTCGCGGACGTATTTCTCAACGGCTTCGAGAGCCTTGCGGCCGATGGGGACCAGCCGCTCTTTGTCGCCCTTGCCGACGCAGCGAATGCAGCCCATCTGGAAATCAATGTCACCGAGCTTGAGCCCGATCACTTCGGAAACTCGCAAGCCGGCGGAATAGAGCACGTCGAAAAGCGCACGGTCGCGCACTCCCAGCGGTGACTTGAGGTTGGGCAACGCGAGAAGGCGTTCGACCTCTTCGACCGAGAGATAGCTCGGCAGACTCTGACGAATCTTGGGCGATTCCAGGTTGAGCGTGGGATCGTTTTCGACAATGCCGTCGGTGACCAGGAAGCGAAACAAGTTCCGCACGGTGACGAGGTGACGCGCGACGCTGCGGCTATCCAGCCCGTTGCAATACAGCGTGGCCAGGAAATCCACGACGTCGTCGCGCGAAATTTCCTCGAGCGGCCTGCGAACCTTCTTCACAAAGGTGGCGAACTTCATCATATCGCGGCCGTATGCGTCAAGGGTGTTTGCCGATAACCCCCGCTCGACCCGAGCGTAGTTCAGAAATGCCGTGACCGCGGCTTCAACTTGCATCAGGCGAGACCGGCGGCTGCGCCGGTTCCTTTCCGCCACAGAATAAATTCATAGACTTCGCGGATTTCCGGCGCGCGGAGAAGCCAGCTCAGCCCGAGGTAAACGGCGAACGACGCCGCGATGGTCGCGAACAGCATGGCTGCGTCCAAAGGAAGGCTGCGATGACCTAGGTTGCCATACCGCAGGGCGAGCAGGCAAACACCGGCCATCAGCGCGGACGAAGCAAAGGCTTTTGTCACGGAGAAAAGAATCTCTCTCGCGCCCATGCGCCCGTGGCGTTTGCGGAAAATAATAAATAGCGAGACGAAATTCACATAGGCGGACACCGCGGTCGCCAGCGCGGGCCCCGCATTTCGAAGCTGCGGGAAGAAAAGAAACAGAAACATCGAGTTCAGCGCGATGTTCAAGGCAAGAACAAAGGCAGCGACCCAGACGGGCGTTTTCGTATCTTTGGTCGCATAGAATGCCTGTACGATCAGTTTTGCCACCGCGATTGCCGGCAACGCCAGGGCATAAAAGATCAGCGCCCAAGCGGTGAGGCGTGTGGATTCCGCCACGAACTTCCCGTGCTGGAAAAGCACGCGCACGATCGGCTGGCTCAGCATCATCATGCCGATCATGGCAGGAATGGTGATGAAGCAAACGATGCGCACGGAAAAGCTGACCGTCTGCTTCAGGGTGCCGAAGTCGTGCGCCGCGGCCTGGCGCGACATTCGGGGCAGTATGGCGGTGGCGACCGCAACGGCGTAGCTGCCGAGGACTAATTCCATAACGCGGTCGGCGTAATACAGTGCGGTGACGCTCCCGCTTGGCATTTTTGATGCCGTGGCAAAAATGGTGTCCACGTAGAAATTCAGATGCGCGACGCCGAAACCGAAAACCATCGGTACCATCAGCTTCCCTACTCGCCGGATACCGGGATCGGAGAACGAAAGGCCCCAATCGAACGCCATTCCGCGCCGCCGCAGTTGCGGCAACTGCGCGAGGAATTGCAAAGCGCCGCCGAAAACCACTCCCACGGCGAGAGCGATCGCGGGCGAATGAAATTGCCTCCATACAAGGGCGGTGGAAAACAGGATGATGCCCAGGTTGGAAATCGCAGGCGTCAGCGCAGGCAGGCCGAACACGTGAAAACAATTCAGAATCGCCATGGAAAGTGCGGAGAGCGAGATAAACAGGATAAACGGAAAGATGATGCGGTTGAGGTAGATTGCTTCATTCAATTCTACCGTGTTGTGGCCCATCAAGGTGAACGCGTGGATCAACGCGGGAGAGAAAATCATGCCGAGCGCGACGATTGCAGTCACCGAGACGGCCAGCGTCCAGAACAGGCGGTTGGCGAACTCCCAGACTTCCCTTTCCGATTTTTCCACAAGATAGGTGGTGAAGACGGGCACAAACGCCGCAGACATAGCTCCTTCGGCGACCAACCGCCGCAATAAATTCGGAATTCGAAAAGCCAGATAAAACGCATCCGAGGAAAGCGTCGTGCCTAGGAGCTGAGCGACCCGCTGGTCCCGAATATAACCTAAGATGCGGCTGGTCAGGGTCGCCAGGGTGATGACCGAGGTGGATTTGAGGATCTGCGCTTTTTCGGTCAATCGCGGGCCGCCCCCCGGCTAAGCTCCTGATTAAAAGACACTTGACAGACCGACCAAGCTTAACATAACATAAATGTTTCCCCTTTGCAACGCCTTGCTCCGGGGCCCTCACTTGGCGAAAAAAGCGGTCGCAAATTCTGCGCTGAAAAAAGCCGTCGTCGAGCTTTGTAACCGCACGTCCGTTTCCGGCTATGTAAGCCCTGTGCGCCTAGGCCATTCCGAGACATTCGATTTGTTGACGCGCGAGGGCGAGCACCGCGAAGTAAGCCTTGAAGATGTGCGCAGCGTCTACTTCGTAAGCGAGTTCAGCGATCGCTATGAGCCTGAGCGAAAAGCGTTCCTGAGCAGGCCGAAGCTGGATGGCTTGTGGGTGCGGCTGAAGTTCCGCGACAATGACGTGCTCGAAGGCGTGGTGCCGAACGACCTGCTGACGCTGCTCGATAGCGGCGTCCAGATCACGCCGCCCAGCCTTCAAGGCATTACCCAGCGGATGTTTATTCCCCGCAGCGCCCTCGCCGAGATGACCGTATTGGGTGTGGTAGGCATCGCGCGCCGCAAACCCGCGGCGGATGCAGCGGCACAGCCAAAACTCTTCAGTGAATAACCCTGACTTACTTATTCTCTTCTGCTGGCACGAGATCGAGCGGTTGCTGATCGGGTGGAAGCAGCGAGGCCATTGCTATGTGGACCTGCTCAGCGAGCGTGGCGCGATCTTCGAGCGAGTAGCGCGACGTCTCTATGGGGTCGCCGAAGCGGACCAATACCTCGCCAGGCTTGATGCGCCACGATCCCTTGGGCATCAGCCGGTGGGCCCCGATGGCGACCATGGGCACGATGGGCACTCCGGAGCGTATAGCCATCACGAACACGCCGCGCTTGAACGGCAACAAGCGCCCATCATAGCTGCGGGTGCCCTCCGGATAAGCCAGGAACGACGCGCCGCTCTTGATCTTCTTTGCCGCAAGCTCCACGCTCTCGATTGCAGATTCACGATCGCTGCGATCGACGGGCACGAAATCTGCCAGACGAAATGCCCATCCGACGACGGGAAGCTTGAAGAGCGAAACCTTCGCAAGGAAAGCGATGCGCCGAGGGAGCGCCTGCACGATGGGAACCGGGTCAATGAAACTGGTGTGGTTCGCCATGAAAAGCACGACGCCGGGCGGGATTTTTTCGCGACCCTCGATTCGTGTGCGCACACCCGCAGTCCGCGCAATCAGAATCACACCCTGCGATCCAACGCGATACAGCAGATCCGGGCGTCCGGTGATCCACGCGTGCAAGAGAAGGAATGGCCCCACGAGGAGGACGAAAAGGGTGAGCGCGATGGCGGCGATTGCAGTGCGCAGCATCAGAATGGGCTCAAAGCCAAGGCGGCGCTTCTAACAGCCTGCAGTCGGAATCGCGTTTCTATAATTCCGCGCGGAGCTGCTAATCCGTCTTGCCCTGCAACAGGCCTTCGCGGATGCGGCGCTGCTTTTCGGAGGCGCTCGGCATCTCTTGAACTCGAAAGACCTGCTCGCTGCGCGAACCGAGCGTGAACGTTACCTCTTTTTCCTGGCCAAAGCGGCGCAAACGCAGCTTCACCTGATCTCCGGGAGATTGCTGATTGAGCCAACGGCCGAGGTAGCGCGGAATGGGCTGGCCGTTCAGTGCATCGAGGACGTCGCCCGATTGGACGCCCGCTTGCCGCGCGGAACTGCCTTCTTGCACGGATTCGACGGTCACGCTGCCGTCCGCGTTTGCCCTGAAATCGAAGCCCAGGTCGGCATAAGGGCTGCTGGCGGTGGTGACCGTGAGACCCGCCTTCGCGAGGATGTCCGCGTAGGGAATCTCGTCCGTGCCGGCGACATAGCGCGCAAAGAAATCCTTGAAGCTCACGCCCGCGACAGCTTCGGCGGTTTTTTCGATATCCGCGCTGTCATTGTAAAAGCGGCCGCGCTTGGCGAAATCTTCGTTGAGCGAGCGCAACACGTCGTCGAGGCTGCGATTATTGTCCGTCGCATCGCGAATCAGCACGTCAAGAAGGACGCCGTCCAGTTGCCCCTTGTTGTAGTAGGAGATGCTGAATTCCGGGCCGCGATACATCGGATATTTTTCGAACCAGGCGTCCAGGCTCGATTCTTCGACGCTTTGCCACAGGCGGGCGGGGCGGGATTGCAGCTCGGTGATTTGTCCGGCGAGGTCGCCGTAGAACTGGTCGGTTGTCCAAAGGCCGGTGCGAACCATGGTGTACGAGCCGTAGGTACTCGTGACGCCTTCGGCGAACCAGAGCGCTCGGGTTCGCATTTCTTGGGTGTAGTCAATTAGCTCGAGAGTCTGCGGGCGGATGCGCTTGACGTTCCACAAGTGAAAGAACTCGTGCGCGCTGGTGGTGATGGCGGCGCGCGCGTTTGCGGCGCCGATGGCGGTGGAATTGGCATGCTCCATGCCGCCGCCTTCACCAAGGCCGATGTGAAAGAGGAAGTTATAGTCGGAATACGGCGCCCCGCCCATCAGTTGCGTTTCGTAGCGAACGATCTTACTGAGCCCATCGGCGAGCACGGAGCGATTCCACCCTTCGCCGTGTACGGTCACGTAGACGGGCGGCGTGATCCCCTCCAGCTGAAATTTCTCGAACGTGCCGATCTCGACAGGTCCGTCTACCAGCGCATCATAGTTTGGCGCCACATAGGCCAGAGCGGAATCGGTCTGATTTGCGCCGGCCGCGTGCAGAGCGGTGGCGGCGTGCCAGCCTGAGGGCACGTCGGCAAAATCCACGCGCAAGTCTTCCTTGCGGCGGTCAGGCACGTAGAACAACACCATCGCGAAATTGAGGAAGGCGTGATTGGTGTTGAGCTGCGCGGCGAAGGGGCCGGATTCGTCCCAGTAAATTGCGTAGGTTAGACGGATCGTGCCGTTGCCGCTGATTTGCCAGGTGAGCTTATCGAGTTTGCGTACGGATAACCGCTGCGATTTGTCGTCGCTTGCCTGGACATTTTCGACGTGTGAGGCGAAGTCGCGGATTTGGTAGGTGGCGTTCCACGCAGGAAGTTGCACGGCCACCTCCCCATGCACATCGGGGATTGCCATTGTGATGCGGAAGAGGTGAGCGTCTGCCTGCGCGAGGGAGACGGTGTAGCGAATCGTCGCGCGGGCGGCGGAGGCCGAGAGCACGAGCAGAAACAAAGCGGCAAAAATGCGCGTTGCCGAGCGCGAGCTTGAGAGGATCGGCTGCGCGCGTCTAGTGCGAGGCGGTTCTTGTTGCGGGTTTGCGCTCAATGAGATTCCCTTGTTCTCAGTTTCTAAGCACGGCGCTCGAATGAATGTCACCCAGCGAGCCCCGTGAGGTCACCTTGGAAATGAGCAAGCATGCCGGCCTGAAGGCCGGCGCTACCTTTGCTCAGCGGCTGCGCACCGTGCTGGATCGAGTTGCTCCCAGACGTTGCAGCAACTTTCCACAGAGCCCATCGAAGCTGCCGTTTGACATCACCAGGACCACATCGCCTGGCCGGGTCTGTTCGCCCAAGCAATCCGCGATGGCGTCCGCGTTCTCGTACGACTCAGCCTTGCGCCCGGCGCTGCGTAGACGTTCGATGACGCGTTCGGGCGCGAGCCTCTCGGTGTCGCTCAACAAACTCGCGCGATTCACTGCCCCGAGGACCGTCGCGTCGGCAAGCGCCAACGCGTCCGCAAGAGGCTCCTCGAAGACCTGGCGGCGCATGGTGTTCGAGCGCGGCTCGAATATCGCCCAGATGCGCCGCCCCGGCCAGCGCGAACGGGCGGCCTCGATCGTGGCGCGGATCGCGGTGGGATGATGGGCGAAATCATCTACAACCACAATGCCGCCCGGTTCACCGCGGACGTCCAGCCGGCGGCGCACGCCGCGAAACGTTGCGAGCGCTTCTTCGAGCGCGTCGCGCGGGACGTCGCGTCCGAGGGCGATGGCGGTTGCTGCAAGAGCGTTTAACGCGTTATGGCGCCCGGCGAGCGACAGACGCACCCGCGCGACTTCCGAGCCGTGCCGGACGACGCGAAATTGCATCGCGTCTTCGACATACTCGATATCGCCTGCCATCCAATCGGTTTCGGTTCCCAGTCCAAACGTCTCAACGCGGCAGAATGCTCTTTCAATCACGCGGCGCACCGGCGCGGCGAGCCGATCGTCATCACCCCACGCGACGATACGGCCGTTGCGAGGCACGAGGTTGACCATGCGGCGAAACTGGAGTTCGATGGCGTCCAGGTCGGCGTAAATATCGGCATGATCGAATTCGAGCGAGGTAATCACGACCTCCTGTGGATGATAATGCAGAAACTTGGGCGCTTTATCGAAAAAAGCGGAATCGTATTCGTCACCCTCGAGAATGATCTCGCTGCCGCCGCCCAAACCGTAGCTGCGGCCGAAGTTTTCCGCGACGCCGCCGATCAAGAAGTCTGGCTTGCGCCCGGCGACGTGAAAAATCCAGGCGAGTAGCGAGGTGGTGGTGGTCTTTCCGTGCGTGCCTGTGACAACCAGCGGATCGCGGCCGGGGATGAAGAATTCCTCGAGGACTTGCGGGAGCGAGCGATACGCCAGCCTGTGATCGAGCACGTACTCGACTTCCGGGTTCCCGCGCGAGAGCGCATTGCCGATTACGACCACGTCGGGGTGCGGCTCGAGATTCGCTTCGCTGAAGCCATTGGCCCAGCGAATGCCGAGCGATTCGAGCAGCGTTGACGCGGGCGGATAGACTCCGGCGTCCGAGCCGGTGACGCGATAGCCGCGCTCGGCCAGCATGCCCGCAAGCGGCGCCATCGCGGAGCCGCCGATGCCGGAGAGATGAACGTGTTCGATGGAATTTGGGCCGCTCATGGCGTCACCGCTGGTTCCAGGATTTCGAGTTGCCCCGAGCCCTTGGCGGCGAGCTTCGCCCGCACGCCAAGGGGCAGGGTAAGCATCGGCCGGGAGGTATGCCCGATGGGCGCGCCCCAAATCACCGGCACCTTCAATTCTCCAAGGATGCGCGCGCAAACTTCGCGGACCGATGGGCTATCGGGCGGCGCTGGGCACTCTGGGAATTCTCCGAGGATCACGCCACGCACACCGCGAAGCTTTCCGGCCTGGCGGAGATGCGTCAACGCGCGATCCACTTGGTAAGGGCGCATGCCGCGGTCTTCGAGCACCAGGATCGCGCCGCGCGTATCCAGCTCCCACGGCGTGCCCAGCGTGCATTGAATCAGGGTCAGGCAGCCGCCCAACAATACGCCGCGCGCCTCGCCTGTCGCGATCGCGTCGCCTTGTAAATCCAGAGTCCAGCCGCCCTTCGTTTGCGTGACCGCACGGCGAAAAGAATCCTCATCATAACCGCCGTGAGCGCCGGGTCCGCAGTCGAATCCGGCAGCCACCATCGGACCTTGAAAGGTGACCCAGCGGTGCGCTTTCCAGAGATAGACGCACAGCGCCGTGAGATCGCTGAAGCCGATAAGAATGCGGGGAGGCAACTTCTTTCGGGCTGCGAGTGCGTCCACCAAGTAGGTGCTGCCGTATCCGCCGCGTACGCTGATGATCGCTCCAGCGACGGGGTCAGCCAACGCCGCGAGGAATTCCTGGGTGCGCCGTTTGGTTTCGCCGGCGAAATAGGCGTCTTCTTTCGTTGCGATGCGCGGCGCATTCGGCGAGTAGCCTAGCCGCCGCAATTCCGCGAGGCCGCGCTCGATCACGTCCGCACGCGCCGGAGAAGCAGGCAACACGACGCGAATCTTTGCGCCGGGCTTGAGCGCGGGCGGTTTTCTCACAGTGGGCATGATGCAGCGACGAGTATAGCTTGCACCTTCGCGCACGCCGGAGCTTCTGGCCCGCAGCTATTCCGAACGGTAACCTCGGAGAGCCTGGCCGCTTATAGTTTGAAGGTGGTGAGCTTGTGGAAATGGCGCACACGGGCGGTGATCTCGCGGCGCTTGAGGCTCAGCAGGCGTTCGAGGCCGAATTTTTCCACCGCGAAGCTGCCCAGCACGGACCCGTAGACCATTGCGCGGCGCAGCGTATCGCCGTTGATGCGGCCTGCGCCAACCAGATAGCCCATGAAGCCGCCGGCAAACGAATCGCCGGCGCCGGTGGGATCGTGTATCTCATCGAGCGGGTAGGCCGGCACGCAGAACACCCAATCATCATGAACCATCATGGCGCCGTGCTCGCCGCGCTTGATCACGAGCGTCTTCGGTCCCATCTTGAAAATGTGCCGCGCGGCGCGGAGAAGATTGTGCTCGCCCGAAAGTTGGCGCGTTTCCGTGTCGTTGATCATCAGGACGTCCACGTGGCGCAGAGTTTTGCGCAGCTCGTCGGGCGTGCGCTCGATCCAGTAATTCATCGTATCGAGGGCCACAAGTTTTGGTTTGCCGGTGACCTGCTGGAGCACCGAACGCTGCAGGGTCGGGTCAATATTTGCCAGGAAGATGTGCGTGCTTTCGCGGTAGGCATCCGGCAGACGGGGCTTAAAGTCCGCGAAGACATTCAGCTCGGTGGTGATCGTGGTGCGATCAATCAGGTTCTCGTGGTAGCGGCCGGCCCAGAAGAAGGTCTTGCCCGCGGCGCGCTCGAGGCCGCTAATATCAATATCACGATGGTCAAAGACGGCTTCGTGCTCCGCGGCAAAGTCTTCGCCGACGATCGCGATGAGATTCACTCCCGTGAAGAAACTTGCGGCCAGTGAAAAATAGGTGGCCGCACCTCCCACGGTGCGGTCCACGCGTCCTAAGGGCGTTTCGATCGCGTCAAAAGCAACGGAACCAACTACGAGTAGTGACACAAAAGTCTCCTTGATTTGCTCGGCTTACGCGAGATACCGGCCGGCGATGGGCGCCAGGCGGCGGCGTGTGGCTGCTGGAATCGTCGCGCGATCCGTGAGAATCGCGTGCTTCAGGGATTCACCGCAGCCGCATGCGCGGCCCGGGGCCATCGCGCGAACGGCTTCGCGAAGGACGTTTTGCGCATTCTCCGCGTTGCGATTCAGATTGGCGATGATCTCGCTGACCGTCACGGAGCTGTGCTCCGGGTGCCAGCAGTCATAGTCGGTGATCATCGCCACGGTGGCGTAGCAGAGCTCGGCCTCGCGCGCGAGCTTTGCTTCGGTGACATTCGTCATGCCGACGACGTCAAACCGCAGTTGCCGGTGCACGTGCGCCTCGGCGAGTGTGGAGAATTGCGGCCCTTCGATGCAGACATAGGTGCCCCCACGATGCGCCTTTACGGAGGCGCGATCGCAGGCCTCGGCCAGGATCGCGGCTACTTGCCGGCAGACCGGCTTATCGAAGCCCACGTGGGCCACGACGCCGTTGCCGAAGAACGTTGCCACCCGCAGGCGTGTTTTGTCATAGAACTGGTCCGGGATGAGGAATTCCAGCGGCTGCAAATCCTCTTTCAAAGAGCCGACCGCACTGACGGAAATGATGCGCGTGGCCCCGAGCATTTTCATCGCGCAAATATTCGCGCGATAGTTGATCTCGGAAGGCGAGATACGATGTCCGCGCCCGTGACGCGCCAAGAATGCCACGCGGCGGCCTTCGAGCGTGCCCGTGATGAGCGCGTCTGAAGGCTCTCCAAAGGGCGTTTTCACGCGCACCTCGCGCGGTTTTTCGAGTCCCGGCATGGAGTAGAGGCCGCTGCCGCCGATGATGCCGATTTCAATGGCGCGTTTGCTGCCTTGTGATTGCGTCTTGGACTTCCTGGGCATGCGTTTCTCCTGCTCGTTGTTCGCGGGGGATAACTGCGCGGCGAAGCCCGCTTCAGTCGAGCGATACGGGCTCGGCCTCGATATTCCCCTGCCGCTCGATGAGGCGCACGGCGGGCGTGAGCGGGTCGTGCGCGAAAATGACCGTCCAGCCCTCGCTTGCGGCGCGAGACAGCCATTCCTTTTTATTCTCGAGCGTCTCCATCGGGTATAGGTCGTACCCCATGATCCAGGGATACGGCAGGTGCGCCGCGGTGGGCGTCAGATCCACCGGCAGGAAAACTGTCTTGCCGCCGCCCGTTAGCAGAATGCACTGCATGTGGCGCGTGTGCCCTGGCACGACAACCAGTCTGACACCCGGCACGACTTCGGTATCCCCTTCGAGCAATTGAAATTGCCCCGACTCGCGCACCGGTCGGTAGTTCTCGTCCAGATAGCTGGCTTGGTCGCGTTCGGTGGGCGCGAGGGCGTGTTCATATTCACCACGCTGCGTTATATAGAGCGCGTTCGCAAAGGTCGGCCGAACCTTGCCATTCACGATGCGCGTGTTCCAGCCGCAGTGGTCGAAATGGAGGTGCGTGTTGATGACGATATCAATCTTCTCGGGAGGAACGTCCACTGCGGCGAGCTTGTCGAGTAAACGCGGGCCGTCTTCGAAGGCATAGATTTGTTTTCGCTTCGCGTCCCACTTATCGCCCGCGCCGGTTTCGATTAGGATCCACTTCCCTGCCGCGCGGACCAGCAGGATATTCATCGCCAGTAGGATGCGGTTGCGGTCGTCGGCGGGAGACTTTCGTTCCCACAGCGGCTTCGGGATCACACCGAACATCGCGCCGCCATCCAGGCGAAACGTCCCGTCGGTGATGAGTTGAAATTCGAGGTCGCCCAATCTCATCGAGAGGTTCGCGCTCCATCGCTTGCGAGGATTTCGTCCACGGCGGTGTAAGGATCGCGTTCGCGCAGGGTGACCTCGCGTGCCAGCCGGGCCAAGCGCTCTTCGCTCTCCCGCGTGCCCAGCAGGCGGTCCAGCATTTTCGACTCGAGCATTTCGATCAGACGGCGGCGCCAGTGATCCGTTTCGCGCGCGCGATATTCCGGCAGAGCTTCGGTCGTCTGGCGAAACTTCTCGATTGCCGCTGCTAATTCGTCAATGCCCCGGCTTTCGGTGGCGACCGTACGCACCGGCTGCGGATGCCAGCCGCGATGGTCGGGCGCGAGATGCAGCATCGCCAGGACCTGCTGCTCGAGCCGCTCGGCGCCTTCGCGGTCGGCCTTGTTGATCACAAATAGGTCGGCAATCTCCATCAGGCCCGCCTTCATGCTTTGCACGTCGTCGCCGAGTCCAGGCACCAGGACGACGAGAGTACAATGCGCGAGGCGCACGATGTCCACTTCATCCTGCCCGACGCCGACGGTCTCGATCAGGATGATGTCCTTGCCGGCGGCGTCGAGCAGCAGCGAAACGTCCGCCGTTGCGCGCGCCAACCCGCCGAGGAATCCGCGTGTGGCCATCGAACGGATGAAAATTCCTTCGTCGGACGAGTGTCCCTGCATGCGGATGCGGTCGCCCAAAATCGCGCCGCCGGTGAAGGGGCTTGTGGGATCAACCGCGATGACGCCCACGGTCTTGCCTGCGCGGCGGTAGTGAGCCGCCAGGCGGTCTACCAGCGTGCTCTTCCCCGTGCCGGGCGCGCCGGTGATGCCGACCAAGTAAGCGTGCCCGGTGGAATAGAAAAGCGAGCGCAGCAATGTGTCCGCGGCCGGATCGTGGTTTTCGATGGATGTGATGGCGCGCGAAATCGCGCGAATGTCGCCCGCGCTGATCCGGCTGGCCCATTCTTCGAGGGAGGTCGGCATCGGGCGCGCTACTTTTTTCCCAGAAGCTGTCGCGCGATCACCAGGCGCTGGATTTCACTGGTGCCTTCGCCGATGGTGCAGAGTTTGACGTCGCGATAGTATTTTTCGGCCGGATAATCCTTGATGAAGCCGTAACCGCCGAAGATCTGCAGCGCCTCGTTGGCCACGCTGACGGCGACTTCACCCGCGAAAAGCTTCGCCATGCTGGATTCGCGCGTCAGCCGCTCGCCGTGATCGGCCATCCATGCGGCGCGATAGGTGAGCAGGCGCGCGGCGTCAATTTGCGTGGCCATGTCTGCCAGCTTGAACTGGATACCCTGGAACTCGCTGATGGCCTTGCCAAACTGTTTGCGCTGCTTCGCGTATTTCGTGGCGGCTTCAAACGCGCCCTGAGCCATTCCCAGCGCCAGCGCGGCGATGGAGATGCGCCCGCCATCGAGAATCTGCAGGCTATTGACAAAACCCTGGCCTTGCTCGCCGAGCAATTGATTGGCCGGCACGCGGCAATCGGTAAAGATGATTTCAGAAGTATCGCTGGCGCGCAGACCGAGCTTGTTTTCTTTCTTGCCGGGGCGGAAGCCGGCCATGCCCTTTTCGAGAATGAACGCGGAAATGCCGTGCGAGCCTTTGGACTTGTCGGTGAGCGCCATGGCCACGCACACGTCGGCGTAATGACCATTTGTCGTGAAGGTCTTCGAACCGTTGATCACCCAGTCGCCGTTTGACTTCACAGCCGTCGTGCGCGTGCCACCCGCATCCGAGCCCGCCTCAGGCTCGGTGAGCGACCAGCAGCCGAGCTTCTTGCCTTGCGCGAGCGGGACCACGTATTTCTGTTTCTGCTCTTCCGTGCCAAATTTATAGATGTGGTTCGCGCAGAGCGAACTGTGCGCCGCCACGATAATTCCGGCCGAGCCGTCTACACGGGAGAGCTCCTCGATCGCAATCACATATTCTGTGTAGCCAAAGCCCGCCCCGCCATATTTTTCCGGAAAGATGACTCCGAGCAGGCCCAGATCGGCAAGCTTCGGAATAATCTCCGCTGGGAAGCGGGACGCTTCATCCCACTCCATCACATGAGGAGCGATTTCCGCCTCGGCAAACGCCCGAACGGTGCGGCGTAACTGCTGCTGTTCATCGGTGAAGGAGAAATCCAAAGGCGTCGGCTCCCGGCAATCCAGCTTAATTTTGCAGTATCTCGGCGAAAATACCTAGCGCGCGCTCGATTCCCGCGCGGTTCACATCGCAGTGCGTCACCATCCGGAGGCCATATTTGTCGGTTGGCCCGCAGAGCACGCCGCGCTTGCCCAACGCGGCGGAGATTTCGGACGCCGTCCGCCCGGTGCCGTGCACGTCGAAAATGACGATGTTTGTCTGTACGTTCTTCAGGTCCACTTTAAGCCCGGGCAACTTGGCGAGGTCCTCCGCTAGAAACTTTGCGTTTGCGTGGTCTTCGTGCAGGCGCGAGGGCGATTTTTCGAGCGCTATCAAGCCCGCCGCGGCCAGGATTCCCGCCTGGCGCATCCCGCCACCGAGCATCTTGCGGCACATCCGCGCTTTGTCAATGAATTCGCGGGAACCAAGAACCATCGAGCCGACCGGCGCGCCCAATCCTTTGGAGAGGCAAAACATAATCGAGTCAAACTTGCGCGTGATTTCCTTTACGCCTTTTCCCAACGCGGCTGCCGCGTTGAAAATTCGTGCGCCATCCAGGTGCGCGCGCAGTCCGGCGGCATGCGCCTTGTCGCAGATCTCCTCAGCGAGTTCGGTGGGATAGACGGTTCCTCCGGCCATGTTGTGCGTGTTCTCGAGGCAAACCAGCACGGTCTGGGACCGGTAGTAGAGTGTGGGCTGAATCAGGGACTCGATCATTTCCCAAGTTAGGATGCCATCCGGCGTGATTGCTGTCCGCGGCAGACATCCCGCGATTGCGCACATCGAGGCCATTTCGTATTGGTTCACATGCCCGCGCTGATCGCAGATCACTTCGTTACCGTGATGTGTCCAGGTTTTCACCGAGATTAGGTTTCCCATCGAGCCGGAGGGCACAAAAAGAGCTGCCTCGCGTCCGAAGATTTCTGCGGCGCGTTCTTGTAGGCGGTTGACGGTGGGGTCCTCGCCGTAAACATCGTCACCGACAGCGGCCTCGGCCATGGCGCGGCGCATCTCGGGCGTCGGTTTGGTTACGGTGTCGCTGCGCAGATCAACCGTCAAGACGCCGGTCGGCGTCTTTTCCACGTCAATCGTGGAATTGGCTACCGTTGGTCCGTACATGCTTAGCTCCTCTGCTTGGCTTCAGCTCATCAATTCCACGAACACTTCGTTCGAAACCGCAAGCCTCTCCGGCGCAAGGCGCAAGCGATCGCCCTGCCGTTCGACAAGACCTTGCTCGATCAGCCCGGCGATGCGGCTCCGAAGTTCAACATTGTAACGCGTCTCGATGGAAGCAACGTCAATTCCATCGAGCAGGCGCAGGCCAAGAAAGAGCTCTTCATCGAGCGCCTGCTGCGGCGACACGGTCTCGCGTTGCTCCACCGGTAAACGGCCTGAGGTGATCGCAGCCAAATACTCTGCGAGATCGTGCGCATTCGCCCACCGCTGCACGCCATCGAACGAATGCGCGCCCGCGCCAAGGCCGAGATACGGTTTGCGTTGCCAATATTTCAGGTTGTGGAGCGAATGCTTGCCGGGACGCGCCCAGTTCGAGATTTCGTAATGCTCGTAGCCTGCCGAGGCGAGTTGATGGCAGGCGCGCTCGTAAAATGCTGCGGCGTCGTCGTCGCCGGGCAGCGCCGGCACGCTGTAACGCGAGCCGCCGGCCATGCTTTCGCGGCCGAGACGGCTGCCCTCGTCAATTTCAAGCATGTAGACCGAGACGTGCTCTGGAGCGAGGCTGCAGAGTTCGTCGAGCGAGAATTGCCAGGAGTCTGCCGTCTGGTGAGGAAGTCCTGCAATTAGATCGAAGCTGAAATTGTGGAGTCCTGCGTCGCGTAGTGTCTTGGCTGCGCGGTGAATATCCTCGCGGCGATGCAGGCGTCCAGCGGCGGCGAGTTCGCGGTCCACAAAGGATTGGCTGCCCAGGCTTACACGATTGATTCCTGCCGCCCGCCACGCGGAAGCTTTTTCCGGCGTGATTGTCTCCGGATCGGCCTCGAGGGTTATCTCCTCGAACGCACAGGTAAATGACCGGCGCAGCGCTTCGAGCATTCTGGCGAGAACCGCTGGATCGAAGAGGCTCGGCGTCCCTCCGCCGATATAGACAGTGTCTACGACAAGATTCGCCGTGCAGCCCTGTGCGTCTTGTGGAGTGAGGCCCGCAGCGCGATAGAACCGCCCATGCTCGCCGATTTCGCGAATCACCGCATCCGCGTAAGGCGAGTAGAGCCCCTTCGAAAACACTCCGGTGTGAAAATTACAGTAGGTGCACTTCGTGCGGCAGAACGGTACCTGGATGTAGATGCCGAGGTTCATAGGCAAGAAAACTGTAACACATCGAATGATCCGAAACCGCAACTCGAACGCCTGCTCAAACGGGGCACTGTCCGGGGCTAAACAGGTTGTAGGGCCACTGCGGTGCGACGTCTTCACGTGCAGAGTGCGCGAACGCGATCGACGCAGAAATGGGGGGGGGGGCGGCGCTGGCACAGGTTAGCACTGGGAATTACGCCGGAAGAAACTTCACGAGGCCCGCCCCTACACGGCGGGGCAGGCTACAAAGGCAGGCAAAGCGTCAGCCGAGTGCTGCGGCCGACGATGCTCCGTAGAAGCCGAACCATGGCTTCGCTGCGGCCAGGCGGTCGTTCACGTTCTTTATGTTCTTGACGCCCTGATCCGCCAGCCAATCTTTGAGCGCCTTAACTCCCTGCTTGGCATAAACCGGAATGCCCTCTTTCCACGTGGCGCGGCCGCAAAGTACGCCGGAAAAATTTGTGCCGGATTCGGCGGCGAGATCGAGCGTTTCGCTAAAGACATCGTTGCTCACACCAGCGGAAAGATAGATGAACGGTTTCTTGGCCACGGCCGCGCCCTTACGGAAAAACTCTTTCGCTTGATCGCGCGTGTAGACGGATTCGCCCTTGCACGCGCGTGTGCCTGCCACGTAGGCCATGTTCACCGGCACTTCTACTTTCATGATGTCCACGGCGTAGCGGTCTTTCGAGAATTCCTCCATGCTCTTGATGACGCATTCGGGCTTCTTGCGTGCGAACTCGATACTCTTATCCTCTACGCCCTCTTCGTATCCCACGAATTCAAGAAAGAACGGTACGTCCGCCGCCACGCATTCCCCGCCGATGCGCTCGACCCATGCGTGTTTCACGTCGTTCACGTGCGCCGGATCGAAGGGCGTGTAATAGAGCAGTATCTTCACGCAGTCCGCTCCGGCTTCGACCAGCCGCCGCACGGAGTACTCATCGAGCAGGTCGGGCAGGCGGCCCGGCTGCGTATTGTCATAACCGCTCTTTTCGTAAGCGAGCAGCAGGCCACAAGTCTTCGCGCGCAGCTTCGCCGCGCTCAGCCCGAATTCCGGATCGAGCAGGATGGCGCTGGCGTGCGGCGTCAGCACGCGCACCACCGCCTCCTTGAATTCGGACATCATCTGATCGGTGACGGCCTTCTTATCCACCCCTTTGTCTTTGGCGATCGAGCTGCGCAGCGAGCCGCGCTGGTCCATGGCCGCGGCAGCGATCACGCCGCGGGAATTCGAGACGCTTTCCAGGCCCTTCCGTTTGCCAGGAGTGATTTTCATCATGCTTTCCTCCGAGAAAGTGTCGTCGCTAAATTTCGGCTTATTGTAGCACGCTCGAAATCTGAAGCATTTCGGCTCCAGCGAGTTTATCGAAGCCGGGAAAACCTGCCGGCCTAAATGCCGCCGCTGCAAACCCTAAAGGCGTACAACCTGGTGCGCTGGGCAACCGATACCGGAATGGCGCGCCAGCCAGTCCAACAAATCGTGTCCGTGGCGGGCCAGGAACGGCAGCAAGCTCAACGAGCGATCCTGCAGATCGTTATTTGGATAGAGCGCTTCGCGAAGAGTTCGCTCGTGCGCCGTGATGATGCCGGTGCGCAGATCCACGGCGCGTCCGGACTTGGCGCGCAATTTGCCGAACTGGTAGAGGATCTTGCGGTCGGCGGTGTCGAGCGCTCCACCCAGCGTCCCATCGAGCTTCGTGACGGGCTTGCGCATCCCCGCGAGAATCTTGCGCAACTCGCTTTCGCCCTGCGCGAAACGCGCATCCAGGCCGCGCGGAAGCGATTGCCGCTCAAGCAGGCCCCGTAAGTGCTGGCGTCCGCGAAACACGTCCTGGATTTCGATATCGTAGCGTTCGAGCAGACGCTCGGTGCTCGGCTCGATCAGCGTGAAGCTGGCGCGAGGCACGACCACGGGCATATGCCCCAGTCCATGGCGGTAGACCACATTGCTTTGGGCAAAATATGCCATCTCCGACGGGCCCGCGACATACGCAACGGTCGGCAGCAAATTGTCCTGCACCACCGGCCGGAATAACGCGTTCGGGCTGAATGACTCCGGCTCGCGCCCGATCGCCGCAACTAACTCTGCCGCAGTGAGTTCTTGTTCTCCGATCAGGAAATGTCCGTTGCGCCGCCGGATGGCGACGCGCTGGCCGTCCACGGTGGCAAAAAGCAGCGTCGTGCGTTCGGTGACCTTGACTTGTGAGTGATAGCCCGCTTGCTCCAGGTGCTTGTCGCGGGCCAGCAGCTCGGCGGTAAGCGCGCTTTGTTCTTCCGGGACGCGTTGCAGAACAGGAGCCGCGAGACGGTGCAGGCGTGCGTCCAGCGGATCGAGCAGAATCAATCCGTAATTCGCAAAAATTTGCGCCAGCAGACGCGCAAATGCCGAGCCAAACGTTTGGTCTGGCTGGTACGCGGCCTCGAGCGCTTCCGCAACCTCATCGTAAAAGGGACCCTCGAGACCATCGGTGGCCTCCTTCACCAATCCGGTGATTGCCTCGCCGAGCTTGATGCGGCCCACGCTGCGCGCCTGCGTTCCGTTCGAGGGCGACGCCCACGCCAACCGCCGCAGCCCACTGCGAGTGAGCCAGTCGCAGTGGTTCACTTCGGCGAGATCGTGATCCTCGCTGGCGATCCAGAAGACCGGTACCGCCTCAATGCCCCGCTGGTGCAATTCGCCGACCACCCGCAGCGCCGAAAGCGCCTTGTAGAATGTGTAAACGGGACCGCCAAAAAGACCAGCCTGCTGGCCGGTGACGACGGCGACCGCGCCTTCGCGCAGGCTGGCGAGGTTGCGCTCGACGGCCACCGGAAGCGGACCTACGGCAAAGCTCCGATTCTGGTCCGCCAGAATGTCGGCCACGGTGGAACGCATTTCGCGCGAGTAATATTTGCCGCGCTTGAGTTCCCGTGCCGCGCGCACGATGGCTGCCAGGGTGGGGGGATAAGCGTAGAACTCGGAAAGCTTCTTGGCGCCGTCCAAATAGGCGGAGTACAGCCGCGAGACTCGCGGAAGTTCGTTCGGCGCTAGACAGTCGAACTCCATCGGAGTGAATCATCATAGCCGGAGTGCGGAAACGCGGCAAACCGGCATAGTTTATAGATGTGCAAGCTTGACACCGGGATACAAAGCCCGCCGTCTTGGAGCGAAGTACACACATCTCGCGAGCGCCCGAAGCGCGAAAATAAAGTCAGCAACTTTTGCCTCCGGCCGGGGTTGGTTCCTGCCAGATAATTCAGCAGGTAGCGGCGGGTGGGTCCAGAAAACGCTCAAAAGCGCGGCAAAAAGGGGGTATACTCCGCGATTATGATTACAGATCAGCACTCATTCTATGCGCGTCTTGCGGCCTTGTTTTGCGTCCTGCTCATCGCTGCGCCTGTGGGAACCTTGTCCACCGCTTCCGCGCAAGCCCAGTCCCAGGCGCAGACGGCGCCCCCGCCTCCGGCGCAGCAAGCTCCGGCACAACGCCCCGCGGCGCCTCCGCTACGCGTGTCCACACGGCTGGTGCAGGTGAATGTGATCGTGGAAGATAAGAAAGGCGAGCCCGTGACACGGCTGGCCAAAGACGACTTCACGTTACTGGATGGCGGCCAGCCGCAAACGATCGCCTTCTTCGCCGAAGAAACGAATCAGGCGCCTCCGGCTCCCCCAGCCGCGCCAGCCGTAGCAAGTGCACCGGCAGCGCACACTTTCTCGAATCGCTTCGAGGAGAAGGCCGGCGTGCCCACCAGTGTCACCGTGATCCTGTTGGACGCCCTGAATACTCATTTCACCGATATGGCCTATGCGCGGGCACAGGTGAAGAAATTCCTGAAGCAACTTCACCCGGGCGACCGTGTCGCGCTTTACGGTCTCTCCAATGAACTTTACGTGCTGCACGATTTCACGCAGGATGCGGATTCCCTCCTGCAAGCCCTCGACAATTCCAAGAACACGGAGAATTTTCATGTGGGCGCCTCTGAAGAAACCCCTGCCGATACGGGCGACGACAACGTGGACGCCTTCATGGATCAAGCCGCCCACCGGATCGCCGAGTACGCAAATATTGATCGCGTGAACCTGACCGCGGAGGCTCTGGAGGCCATTGCCGATCATCTTGCGGGTATGCCCGGACGTAAGAACCTCGTATGGGTCTCCGGCGCTTTCCCGATCAACATGACCGGCGACACGGCCTTGCAATGGATTACCTTCGGCGATGAGATCGAATCGGCCGCACGCGCACTCAACAACGGAAACATCGCGGTCTATCCGGTGGACGCGCGAGGCTTGATCGCCAACGCCGATCCCGGCCAGGCACCGGGCGCGCTTGGGCCCACTGCGCGGCGTATGCAGACGCGGCCACCAACGACGCGAATGAGTCCGCCGCATGAGAATTTCGACACCATGAATATGCTCGCGGATCGCACGGGTGGCCGCGCGTCCTACAACAACAACGACATCAACGGCGCTGTCCGCCGCGCCATTGACGATTCGCGCGTCACCTACGTCCTGAGCTACTACCCCACGCACGGCGAGTGGGACGGCAAGTTCCGCGAGATCAAGGTGCAGGTGAAGCGTCCAGGCACGCAGATACGCTATCGCAGGGGCTACTTTGCTCTTCCTGATGAGGCTCCCGATCCCAACCGCCAGAAGCAGCAGCTTGTTGACGCCGTGGTGTCTCCGCTCGAGAGCACCGCGCTGGGCCTGCAGATACAAGCCGAGCCAGCGGACATTCCTACTGGGCGACAGCTTAAGGCCCACATCCTCGTGGACTACAAACAGATGCTCTTCGCGCAACAGAATGGCCGCTGGGTAGATCATCTGGAATTCGTCTGGGTGCAGCTTGCCGCCGATGGTCACAGTCTGGGGACAAAGGACCAAACGCTCGATTTCAACCTGCTGCCGTCACTCTACGAGACCGTTCAGAAGAATGGGCTGGGGATGACCACCAAGGTTGACGTCCGCAACGACACTACCGAGTTGCGACTCGTGGCGCGGGACGCTGGGACCGGCGCGATTGGCTCGGTGAACATTCCCTTGCGCAGTTTATACACACAGAACAAGCCCGCAGCCGCCTCACCGCAAAATTAGACCGCCTGTTGAGTAAGCAAGGAGAGTAATGGTGAAGCAAACGGACGATTTCAGAATTTCGCCTGCCTGCAAAGGACTCCTTGCCTTACTTGCATTTTTGTTCGCGCCGCTCTTTACCGCGCCGCGAATCAGAGCCCAATCTCCGGCTTCTGATCCGTCTTCTGCCCTGAAGGCCGAGCTTCAGCATTTCTCCTTTTTCCTTGGGGAATGGAATTGTGAGGGTGAGTTCGTTGCTTCGAAGAAGGTGATCGCCTCACACATCGCTATCGCTCCCGACCTCGAAGGTTCGTGGCTCGTCTTTCGCTGGGACGACAAGGCGCCAAATCGCTTTCACGCTCTGGAACTCTGGGGCTTCGACAAAGCCGCGAATCATTTCGCCAATTTCATTCACGATAATTTTGGCGGCGCGCGCCTGTTCAACTCCCCCGGTTGGAACGGAGACACATTGATCTGGACGGGCAACCTGCTCGCCACCCCTCCCTCCCTCGATGAAAGATTTGTGATCGAGCGCAAGTCTCCCAAGGAATTCGTCATTTCATGGGACGTGCAGAAGCCTCAAGCTGACTGGACCACCGGCGATCGCCTCACCTGTCGCAAATAATCTGACCGCTTGACTTCAGCCTCCACGCCACGCTATACCTAGCCTGGACAAGGAAGGAAATCTGTTCCATGCTCCGCGACCAAGTCCCGGAACTGCTTCCCGGCACGCTCTACCTGCTGATCCTTCGCACGCTGGCGAAGGGGCCTTTGCACGGCTATGCCATCGCCCGGAAAATCAAGCAAACGTCCGCGGAGGGGCTTTCCATCGAGGATGGCTCGCTCTACCCAGCGTTGAACCGGATGCTTGTGAAAGGCTGGCTCACCGCTGAGTGGGGCATTTCGGAAAATAACCGCCGCGCGCGGTTCTATTCGCTTACGCGCCAGGGCCGGAAGCAGCTCGAACACGAAGCCAGCGAATTCAAAAAGTTGATCCGGGCAATCCAGCTCGTCATGCGGTCCGCGTGAGGAGGCCGCGACGTGGCCGTTTGGACGGAAATCATCAACCGGATCCGGTATCTTTTCCGGCGATCTGATTTTGACGAAGAGCTGGACACCGAGATCGAGTTTCACGTGGCAGCCCGCGCCCAAGAACTCGAACGCGACGGCCTGCCGGCTTCCCGCGCGTCCGTACAAGCGCGGCATGAATCTGGCTCGACCGCGCAAATGCGTGAGGAAACCTACGATGCATGGCAATTTCGTCTGCTCGAGGATTTGGCGGCAGACCTCCGGTACGCGGCCCGTTCCCTGCTCCGCAGCCCTGGCTTCACGGCCGTGGCGGTACTTTCGCTGACGCTGGGCATCGGCGCGAATTCCACCGTTTTTGCACTCGTGAAGGCCGTCCTGCTGCCCTCCATCCCCGTAAAGAGCCCCGCAAGTCTGGCGAGCCTCAACATGACAGACGAAAGGAACCGGGAACCCGGGGAGCAGTTCATGCCGTTGTCGTATTTGAACGCCGAAGACTGTCGGGAAAGGAACCATGTTTTTTCGGGGATGGCGATCGTGCTTTCCTCGGGTGCGGATATGCAACTTTCCTCGACGCGTATCCCGGTGTGGGTCTCGCTGGTTAGCGGCAATTTCTTCGACGTTCTTGGCGTGCGGGCGGAATTGGGCCGCGCGTTCCTGCCGGATGAAGACCGACCGAGCGCCGCGCGCCCGGTTGTTGTGCTGAGCCATGCGTTCTGGAATCGCCAGTTCGCTGCGGACCCGAAGATCGTGGGCCAAAGTGTTCGCCTCAACGATCAAGACTACGCGGTGATCGGCGTAGCTGCGAGCGGGTTTCACGGCGCCCCAGGTTCCGGTAACGTGGATCTTTGGGTCCCAATGGCGATGAATGCGCACGTGCTCGGCGGGCGCGACTTTCGTGACGAAGCGCTCTCCGGCGCGAAGGATGTCGCGGTCGTAAACGAAGAGCTAGCCGCGCGGTTCTGGCCGGATCAGTACCCGATCGGCAAACGAATTCGCTTTGTTGCGCGAACCTCGCCGTTGGAAGTAATCGGCCTGGTGGGAACAGTTAAACTCGACACTCTGGGCGAATCCCCGCAGCCCGCAATTTACGTGCCCCTAGATGCGCAGAAAGCAGGGACCGTGGTGCTCTATGTGCGCGCGACCGGCGACGAGGGTAGGGCGGAGGCAAACGTACGCGCCAAGGTGCAGTCCCTCGCGTCAGGGGTCCCGGTCTTGTACGCCGTGCCGGTGCAACAGATCGTGCGCGGGTCGCTCTTCCCGGCGCGTATGGCCGCGGAATCGCTCAGCGTTTTTGGCGCGCTGGCTTTGATGCTTGCGTCCATCGGCACGTACGGCGTGATGAGCTACTCCGTGAGCCAGCGCACCCAGGAAATCGGCATCCGCATGGTTCTGGGCGCGCAACCGCGCGACGTTCTAAGGCTGATCGTCCGCGGCGGAATCGGTCTGGTGGTCGCGGGCATCCTGGCGGGTCTTGCCTTGGCGGCAATTCTTGCGCGCGGGCTTTCGAGTTTGCTCTACGGCATCGGCGGCTTCGATGCCGAAGTTTCTCTGGTCGTGGCCGGGATTCTGATCCTCTCTGCGTTTGTCGCGTGCCGGATCCCGGCGCGGCGCGCGATGCGTGCCGATCCGATGATCGCTCTGAGGTACGAATAATTCATTTCAGCGCGAGGCGGGGCGTGTGTGACGGGAGGTACATGCTCAAGGGCTCTGTGACGGCAAAAGCGTGGCGAGCTTCGGCTCTTATTCTGCCGGTGTGTTTATGCTGCGGGCTGCTGGGCTTCGCGGAGTCCAGAGCGCGTCAGGTTACGACGCAATCGCCCGCGGCCGCCCAGAAGCCCGGGCCGGCGATTCGCGTGGCCACGCGGCTCCTTCAGGTCAGCGTCATCGTGGATGACAAGAAAGGCGAGCCGGTCAGCGGGCTTACCAAGAACGATTTCACGCTGCTCGACCAAGGCCAGCCCCAAAGGATCGCTTTCTTTTCCGAGGAGACAGATCGGCCACACGAGGCAGCGCCCACTACACAACGGCCTGCCAATGTTTTCTCCAATCAATTCGAGGCGAACTCCGGGGCGCCGACAAGCGTCACCGTCATCCTTCTCGATTCGCTGAATACCAGCTTTCTAGACATGGGCTTTGCGCGGGAGCGGGTGGTGAAATTTCTGCATCAGGTTCATCCCCAGGATCGCGTGGCGCTTTACGCGCTCTCGGAAAAGCTTCTTATTCTGCACGACTTCACGCAGGACACCGGCGCCTTGCTGCGTGCGCTCGATAGCTACAAAAACAAGGGAAACTCCGAGTTCAGCGCGTCCGACTTCACCATGGAGAACCGGGGGAGCGCGGACGTCAACCTGGCCGTCAACATGGAGAAGCTTTTTGGCGGCCGCGCCATTTCCGATTTCAATACCGTGGATCGAGTGCACGCTACGGCCGCGGCTTTGGAAGCGATTGCCGATCATCTGGCCGCGGTGCCTGGACGTAAGAACCTTGTGTGGGTCTCGGAAAGTTTCCCGATCAATATCGGCTCGCTGCCTCGGCGGGGGATGGCCACCAAGTCCCAGAATTTAACGGCGACGAAGGATACTGAAGCGGCGGCGCGCGCTCTCAACAACGCCAATCTCGCTATCTATCCGGTGGATGCCCGCGGCATCATCGTGGACACAGGTTTGAGCGACGATTACCTGTATGGGAGGAAGACCGCCTCGGGGCTGCCGACCAGGGGCGCCGGGGTGGCGCTCGATCCACCGCAGGAAAACTTCACGACAATGGACGATCTCGCGGAGGCGACTGGAGCCCACGCGTTTTACAACGCCAACGATCTTGATGTTTCCATCCGGCGCGCCATTGACGATTCGCGCGACACCTACGTGTTGAGCTACTACCCGGCTATCGCCCAATGGGACGGCAGCTTTCATGAAATCAAAGTGGAGGTGAAACAACCGGGTGTCCAGGTGCGTTCGCGGCGAGGGTACTACGCGTTTCCGGATGCGACGCCGGATGCGAACCGGCAGACCCAACTGATGGCCGATGCTGTGTCTGCGCCTCTCGAAAGCACTGTGCTGGGGCTGACCGTACAAGCCGATCCGGTGGAAGCGCAGTGCCCGCGAAAGTTCAAAGTACACATTCGAGTGGGCAGTGCACGGATGCTCTTTCAACAGAAAGACGGCCGCTGGGTGGATCGTCTCGATCTGGTGCGGGCGCAAATCGGGACAGATGGCCAGACGCTGGCTTCAAGTTCCGAGGGCTTGAACCTGCACATGTCGCCGGAGACGTATGCCACCACCGAGCGTGAAGGGCTGAAGGTTTCTACGGCGATCGATCTGCGCGACGACACCGTGGCTTTGCGCCTGGTAGCCCGCGACGCGGGGACGGGCGCGATCGGCTCACTGAACATTCCGCTCGACAATTTGTTCGCGCCAAAGTCGCCTGCGGCTCCGCCGGTGCGCCAGGAACCGCCCGAATGAACGCGTCAACCTTAGACAAGCGATTGTTTTGCGTTTTGGCGGTGGCTCTGGCTTGTTTTTGGGCGCCGAACGCCGCACCAGGGCCTGCCCAGCGCGCGAACGGCGTTCAAGCTTGCGCGAAAGAGGCTATGCCGCAAAACTCCGCTCCCGCAATCCAAGTGACCACGCGGCTGGTGCAAATAGGCGTCATCGTCCGAGACAAGAATGGCCCGGTCGCGAATCTGACGAAGGACGATTTCTCGGTCCTTGATCGAGGCAAGCCGCAGAAGATCAGTTTCTTTTCACTGGAATCCAGTGAACATACGGCACAACCCGCCCCTGAACCTCTGCCGCAAAATACGTTTTCCGATCTTCCGCAGTACGGTAGCGGCACAGTGGGCAGCATCACCATCGTTCTGCTCGACAATTTGAATACCCTTTACGGTTCGGCGCCGGCGGGAGCCTATGAAAGCACGCCATCCTGGATGGAGGATTTCGCGCTGGCTAATGGCAAGGCGCATCTGATTCAGTTCGTAAAGAATCTCAATCCGAAAGACCGTATAGCCATCTACGGTCTGAGACACTCTCTGCACGTGTTGTGCGACTTTACCAGCGACCGTAGCCAACTCCTCGCGATCTTGAAAAACTACGACACAACGCCGATGACGAGCCGCGACATTGCGGAGCCTGGTGCAACCCACACCCCAGTACCGGACCCCAGGTTTGACCAAAAAATTGACGCTCACCGGTTGGATGAGGCAGCACGCGCAAATCAGGATCGCGGCGGCATCACGATGGCGGCGCTGCAATCCATCGCGGCCCACGTGGCTAATATTCCGGGCCGCAAGAATCTCGTTTGGCTCACAGCCAATCTTCCCTTTTCAGGCGATGTGCTGGCGCGCATATTGAGCCCCGCACAGATTGCACCCTATCCGATTGACGCACGCGGGCTACTGCCCCGCTCCGTTGCGCTGGGCGGGATGGTGGAAGAGGACGATTTGCTACGAGGGGGTATGCCGGCGCAATCACCGCAACCCGTCGGAATTGACACGATGGAGAGGGTTGCGGAACAAACCGGAGGCGAAGCGTTTGTGAACACGAATGACATCACCGGCGCGATCCGCAAAGCGATCGAGGATTCCGCCGTCATTTACACGCTTGGCTTCTACGTCGATCCCGAATCCATGGATGAAAAGTTTCACGAATTGAAGGTGCAGGTGAAGCCCAGTGGTCTGACCGTTCGCTATCCGAAGGGATATTTTGCCGTCAAAGACGCACCAGCCACGAAAGGTCAGAATCAAATCGGTCTACTCACAGCAGTGCGGAGTCCCGTCGAATCGTCCGAAACCCCAATCCAGGTCAAAGTGGATCGGGTGAACCAGCCAATGCCGGATTCCCTAAGCCTTCTTGGGTCCATTGGCGTTCATGAACTTCATCTCACGCACGATGGCGTAGTGCGGACAGGATTGGTTGACGTAACGATTATCGAACAGGACGAGACCGGCAAGGTGCTTGGCGAATCGGCCAACCGCATCAATCTCCGGTTCACCGAGGAACGATATGCAGCTTCTCTGAAATCGGGTGTGAAGTTTCGCCAGTTGGTGCAGCCTCAGGCGGGTGCGACCACGCTGCGCGTGCTGGTTCAAGATCCTGCCACTGCGGCGATCGGAAGCCTGATCATCCCACTCGCTCAAGTGAAATAGTCCGCGGCAAGAGTAGATTATTTTTGCCCGCGGTTCGGAATTCAGCGCGCGGCAGCCGTTTGGACCGTTGCGAGCGCAGCCTGGATTCCCTGCTTCTGCTTCTCGTCCAAAGGCAACAATGGGCTCCGCGTTGCGCCGCCGAACATTCCCACGCAATCCATCGCATATTTCACGCCGGCGGGACCCGTCTCGCTAACGCATTTTCTTCCGATGGGCTCGAGCGTCACCTGAAGCGCTTCAGCCTTCTTGGTGTCGCCCTTGTGCGCAGCCTCGTAGATTTGCGCGCACAGATCGGGAAGAATGCACGCCAGCCCGAGGATCGCTCCCGTTGCGCCCAGCTTGAGCGAAGGCTCGATGATGGATGCGGAGCCGACCAGCGTCTGAAAGGCCGCAGGGGCGGCGGAAATGATTTCGCTGACCACAGCGAGCCTACCCGAGCTTTCCTTGATGCCCAGGATGTTGGGGTGCCGCGCCAATTTCGCGGCGAGGTCCGCGGATACGTCTACGCCGGTAAATTGCGGAATCGAATAGACCAGCACCGGCGCGGGCGAGGCATCGGCAACGCGGCGGTAGTAGTCGAGCAGCGCCGCGGGCGTCATGAACGGCTTGTAATAATGCGGCGTGCGCACGAGCACCGCGTGATAGCCGAGCTCGGCCGCGCGTTTCGAGCGAAGGATGGTTTCTGCCAGGGAGTCCACGCCGGTGCCGGCAACTAGCAGCTTACCTTTTGCCGTATGCTCGGGGACGGCCGCAAACAGTCGCTCGGTTTCTTCCCAAGTGAGAAAGTTTGCCTCGCCGGTTGACCCGCAGACCACGTAGCCCGCGAGTCCCGTACGGTTGTAGACCTCGAAATTGCCCTTCAGCTTGTCGAGAGCCAGTCTTTCGCCATCCGCCGTAAACGGCGTGGTGATTGGCGCGAAAATTCCACCGAGCTTCATAACCCTTCTGCCTCCTGGTGTTTAGCCGGATCGTTAGGTTGCCGGCGATTGGCTCTGCGCAGCCGCTTTGCCGCGATGAAGATCCTGCAGCGCGGCCACCTCGATGGAATCCTCCACGTGCGACCGCAGCCCGCGTGCTACGGCATTGGCCGCCGAAAGCGTCGTGATGCAGGGAACGCCGTAGCGAATCGCAGCGCGGCGTATGGATTTTTCGTCGTAGAAGGATTCCCGGCCGAGCGGCGTATTGATAATCAGGTCCACCTTGCCGGTTTTCACTAGGTCCACGATGTTCGGGCGGCCTTCATTCACTTTGTACACTGGTTCGCAGCTAATCCCCGCAGCCTGCAGGGCCGCGGCGGTTCCCCGAGTGGTGATCAGACGGAAGCCGAGAGAGACCAATTCCTTCGCAAGCGTGGCGATCTGCCGCTTGTCGTGATCGTTCACGCTGAGGAAGATGGTTCCCGAGCGCGGCAACCGCTGGCCGGCGGCGAGCTGCGCCTTCGCGAAAGCTTGGCCAAAACTCTTGGCGATGCCCATTACTTCGCCCGTCGAGCGCATCTCGGGTCCAAGAATCGTGTCCACGCCACGGAATTTGGCAAAGGGGAATACCGGCGATTTCACGGCGTAGTAGTCGCGCAGTGCGATCTCGGCGACGCCGTCCGTTTCCACCACCGGCAGGTGCATGTCGCGCAGTTTCTTGCCGGTCATCAAGCGCACAGCGACTTTAGCCAGCGGCACGCCGGTGGCCTTGCTAACGTACGGTACGGTGCGGGAGGCGCGCGGATTTACTTCGAGCACGTAAACCTTGTCACGCTGGATGGCATACTGAACGTTCATCAACCCCACCACACCCAGCGCCTGCGCCAAGCGCTGCGTGTACTGCCGAATGTTGCTGAGCACTTTGGGAGAAAGGGTGACCGAGGGCATCACGCACGACGAATCGCCCGAGTGTATTCCGGCCTCCTCGATGTGTTCCATGATTCCGCCAATGACGACGTCCGTGCCGTCGGCGAGAGCGTCCACATCCACCTCGATCGCGTCCTCGAGGAATTGGTCAATCAGCACCGGTTTCGCGGGACCCATCAGCGCGGCCTGCGCGACGTAGGACTGCACGGTCTCGATATCGTAGGCGATCACCATCGCCCGGCCGCCGAGCACATAGCTTGGCCGCACCAGCACCGGCAGTCCAATTTCGGCGGCAAGCCGCGCCGCTTCTTCTGGGACCAACGCTGTGCCCGCTCGCGGCTGCGGAATGCCCAGCTCATCGAGCAGGCGGCCAAAGCGGCGGCGGTCTTCCGCGAGGTCAATACACTCGGGCGGCGTTCCAATGATGGGCACGCCACAGCGTTTTAGCTCGAGCGCCAGATTTAGCGGCGTCTGCCCGCCGAATTGCACCACCACGCCCTGCGGCTTCTCCCGCTCGAAAACAGCCAGCGTATCCTCGAGCGTCAGAGGCTCGAAATAGAGGCGGTCGGACGTATCGTAGTCGGTTGAGACCGTCTCGGGATTACAATTGATCATGACGGTCTCGTAGCCGTCTTCGCGCAGTGCAAAGGCCGCGTGGCAACAGCAATAGTCGAACTCGATGCCCTGCCCGATTCGATTGGGCCCGCTGCCGAGAATTACGATTTTCGAGCGCTTGGTCGTGTCCGCCTCGTCTTCTTCTTCGTAGGTCGAATAGAGATACGGTGTGAAGGATTCAAATTCCGCCGCGCAGGTATCCACGCGCTTGAAGACAGGCGCCACATGCGATTTGTGCCGTTGCAGCCGAACCGCGGTGGGAGTGGTGTTCCAGATTTGCGCAAGTTGCTCGTCGCTGGTTCCGATGCGCTTCACTTCCCGCAGCATTTCGGGCGAAACGGTTTCAAGCGTCACGCTCGCCGCGCGGCGATTCAGCTCAACTACCTCGGCCAGTTGCTCGATAAACCACGGATCAATCTTGGTGAGCGAGCACACTTCCTGCGGAGAAAGCCCGCGATCGAGAGCCACCAAAAGCCAGTGGATGCGGTCCGGCCTCGGCGTGGCCAATTTTTCGCGCAGCAGCGATGGAGGCGTCTCCGCCGGCGCGCGCCAAGGAGTGTGCGGTTCGAGCGAGCGGATACCTTTTTGCAACGCTTCCTTAAACGTGCGGCCGATGGCCATCACTTCCCCGACGGATTGCATCTGCGTGCCGAGCGCGGTATCGGCTCCAGGGAATTTCTCAAACTGCCACTTCGGAATCTTCACCACCACATAGTCAATCGTCGGCTCGAAGCAGCATGGCGTCTTGCGCGTGATGTCGTTTGGAATCTCGTCCAGCGCCATGCCCACGGCCAGTCGCGCGGCAATCTTCGCGATCGGGAAGCCGGTGGCCTTGCTGGCCAACGCCGAGCTGCGCGAAACCCGCGGGTTCATTTCGATCACGACCATGCGGCCCGTGGCGGGATCAACTGCAAATTGGATATTTGACCCACCGGTCTCGACGCCGACCTCGCGGATCACGGCGGCGGCGGCGTCGCGCATCCGCTGGTATTCCTTGTCGGTCAGCGTTTGCGCGGGCGCGACCGTGATCGAATCGCCGGTATGCACGCCCATGGGGTCGAAGTTTTCAATCGTGCAGACCACCACGAAGTTGTCGCGGAAATCGCGCATCACCTCGAGCTCGTATTCCTTCCAGCCCAGCACGGATTCCTCAACGAGTGCTTCGTGAACGGGGCTGGCGTCGAGCGCGCGAGCGATGGCGTCGGCAAACTCTTCGCGGTTGTAGGCGATCGAACCGCCCGAGCCGCCGAGCGTAAAGGATGGGCGGATCACGACCGGGTAGCCCAACTGGTCAGCGAGCTTGAGCGCGTCCTGGACGTTATTCACCAGCGCCGAGGCGGGCACGTCCAGCCCGACTTTGCGGCAGGCGTCCTTGAACCACAGGCGATCCTCGGCCACCTTTATCGCGCGCAACGATGCGCCGATCAACTCGACGCCATATTTGTCGAGCACGCCGCCTTCGGCCAGCTCCACGGCGAGGTTCAGGCCCGTTTGGCCGCCGACGGTGGGAAGCAGCGCGTCCGGCCGCTCGCGCGCAATGATCTGCTCCACGTGATCGCGTGTGAGAGGTTCGATGTAAGTGCGGTCGGCGAGTTCCGGGTCCGTCATGATCGTGGCCGGATTCGAGTTGACGAGAACGACCTCGTAACCGTCGGCGCGTAGCGCCTTGCACGCCTGGGTGCCGGAGTAATCGAATTCGCATGCCTGTCCGATCACGATCGGGCCCGAGCCAATAATCAGGATTTTCTTGATGTCAGTCCGCTTCGGCATTGTGTCCTTAGACTCTCGCTATGCACGGCTTCGGCCGTGCCGATCGCGCGCGTTCCCAGCTCACGCCTTTCGCCCTGCGTGGCTGGCCCCGCGTCCAGTCGCGCGGCCGCCGCGCGTGTCCGCCATCATTTCTGAGAACTGGCGAAACAGATAGTGCGAATCGTGCGGTCCGGGCGACGCCTCAGGATGGTATTGCACGCTGAAGAGCGGCAACGTCCGGTGCCGCATGCCCTCATTCGTCTGATCGTTCAGATTCATGTGTGTGAGCTCGACCTCGCTCGAGGGCAGCGACTCCGGATCAACCACGAAGCCGTGATTCTGCGCGGTGATCTCCACCCGATCGGTGAGCAGATTCTTTACTGGATGATTCGACCCGTGATGCCCGAACTTCAGCTTGTAGGTGCGCCCGCCGAGCGCGAGGCCGCAAAGCTGGTGCCCCAAGCAGATTCCAAATACCGGCACGCGCCCAAACAGCTTGCGGATATTCTCGATGGCGTACCCGACGGGCTCAGGATCGCCCGGGCCATTAGAGAGGAAGACGCCATCGGGCTTCAGCGAGAGCACGTCCCCGGCAGAGGTTTGCGCCGGGACCACGGTCACATCGCAATTGTGGTCCACGAGCAGCCGCAGGATGTTCTGCTTGATGCCGAAGTCATACGCAACCACGCGCCAACGATGTTCTTCCATGGCGTGCGCGACGTCGCCGATTTCTTCGCGCCAGGGCGAAAGCGCCAGTTCAATCGAGCCTTGCTCCCAGTTGTAGGGTTTCGAGGAAGTCACACGGCTCGCCAATTCCAGTCCTGCCATTGCCGGTAGCGCGCGCGCCTCCGTGATCAGCTTTTCGGCGTCGCTTCCATCGGTGGCCAGCACGGCGCGCATTGCGCCGCGAATGCGCAAGTGCCGCACCAGCGCTCGCGTATCCAGGTCCCAGATCACGGGAATCTTGTGCCGTTCGAGATATGCCTGCGCGGATTCACCGGAGCGCCAGTTCGAGGCAATCGCGGAAAACTCGCGGACGATCAGCCCCTCGATGAATGGGCGCGAAGCCTCTTCGTCCTCGGGGTTGGCGCCCACGTTTCCGATGTGCGGATACGTCAAGCAGACCATCTGACCCGCATAACTGGGATCGGTGAAGACTTCCTGATATCCGGTGAGACTCGTGTTGAATACGATTTCCCCGCCCCGGCGAGTTTTCGCCCCGGCGGCGCGGCCGTTAAAAATTCGGCCGTCTTCGAGCGCAAGTATTGCAGTGCGTGGTTTTTGAGACAGCGCAGCCTCCAAATCGGGGAAAGTTCATTTCACCGAAGCCGCCGAAGCGGTGATCGTGCCGAAATGATTCATCGGCCAGTAAGCAAAGACGGCCTTGCCGTAAATGTAGCGCTCCGGCACGGCGCCAAAGACTCGAGAATCATTCGAGCTGTCGCGATGATCGCCCATCACAAAGTACTCGCCGGTCGGCACAGGAATCGGGCCGTAATTGTTTTCGTCCAGATATGCCGGCAGCACATAAGGCTCGAGCAGTCTGCGCCCGTTCACGTACACACGCCCTTGGCGAATATCCACCGTGTCGCCCGGCAAGCCGATAACGCGCTTGATGAAAGACTTTGACCGGTCGAGAGGATACCAGAAGACGACTACGTCGCCGCGCGATATCGGCTCGAAGCGATAGACGAGCTTGTTGATGAAGATCCGCTCCTGATCGGAAATCATCGGAGCCATGCTGGTGCCTTCGACTTTCACGGGTTGATAAAGGAAGACAATAATGACGAAGGCAAAACAGAGCGCCAGCAGAAGATCGCGCGCCCAAATGCGAAGCTCGCGGTGAAATGGCGATATGGTAGCTTGCGTTTCGCTCAGTTCCGGCAGTTGAGCGGCTGGCGTGGTCATGGGCGGCGCTGAAGTATTTATACCATGCTCGGCGGGTCACGCCAACGAGCATCGCCATCAAGAGCGCATTCTAACTCCTGAAGTGCCCTCAATCGCCGAGCGCGTAGTGGAAGGCGGCCAGCGCGGCGATCACCGCGGTCTCGGTTCGTAGGATTTGGGGGCCGAGTGAAGATTCGGCGAAGCCTGCCGCACGCGCAGCCGCGGACTCCTCGGGTGTCCAGCCGCCTTCAGGGCCGATGGCTAGCGTGGCTTGGCGGGTTGACTCGCGCGTGCTTCCGGCGAGAACCTCGCGAAGTGGAGGGGCCGTGGCATCTTCGGCGCAGAAAACGAGCAGCGGCTTCTGCCCTGCTTCTTCGCCCAGCGAAGCCGCCTGCGCGAACGCCTCATGTGGCCGAGCGAGCGCGCGTAAGACGGGCGGCCGCAAACGCCGCGATTGCTGCGCGGCTTCGACCAGAACCTTCTCCCAACGCGCCGCCCGTTTCGGCGCCGCCGCGATCAGGGCCTTTTCGCTGCGCGCGGAGGCCAGCGGCGTGATTTCCCAAGCGCCAAGTTCGGTGGCTTTCTCGATGGCCCACTCGAAACGGTCGAACTTGATAATGGCCAGCAATAACGAAAGCTGAAGCCTGGACTCGCGAGCGGGGAGCTTCTCCACGAGAGCGAACTCGACGCGATCCCGCTCGACGCGCTCGACGCGCCCGAGCCACACCTCCCGCCCATCGCTCAACTCATAGAGTTGGCCCGGCTCCGCGCGCAGTACCTTACCGAGATGCTGCGCCGCGTCGCCCTGCAGCGAAGCGGAATCTCCATCGAATTGTGGAACGAAGAATCGGCGACGCAAGCGGGAATCCCCGGCACCGATGATAGCCGAGTCCGATCTGGGATGGAGTGCGGCGTTCCGTCGAGCGAAGAAAATACTACCCGAAGATATCTTTCACTTTGTCGAAGAGCGACGAATTGCGCTCTGCGGGGCGATTCTCGGTGTGCAGCGTTTCGCCAAGCTCCTGCAGCATGCGCCGCTGTTCGCGCGTGAGCTTTGCCGGCGTCAGGACTCGCACGCCGTAGTAAAGATCGCCCTTGCCGCCGCCGTGCGGATCGGGCATGCCCTTGCCCTTCAGGCGAAATGTCGTGCCCGTCTGAGTCGCCTCCGGAATTTTCAGCCGCTCCTCGCCGTGCAGACCTGGAACCATGATCTCGGCTCCCAAAGCCGCTTGTGAAATGGAGATGGGAATCACGGCGAAAAGGTCCGAGCCGCGGCGCTCGAAGTACTCGTGCTCTTTCACTGTGAGCACGACGTATAGGTCGCCCGCGGGCCCTGCATTCGCGCCCTTTTCCCCTTCGCCGGGGACGCGCAGGCGCGTCTCGGAGTCCACGCCGGGCGGAATTCTCAGCTCGATCGAGCGCTCGCGTTGGACCCGGCCCTCGCCGCGGCAGGCAGCACACTTCTCGCGAATTTTCTGTCCCGCGCCCTGGCAGGTAGGACACGTACGCGAAATGCTGAAGAAGCCCTGCTGGTAGTGCACTTGGCCGCGCCCGCGGCAGGTTTCGCAAGTGGAAACGCCGGTGCCCGGTTTTGCTCCGGTGCCATTACAGATTTCGCATAAATCGAGGCGCGGGATCTTGATTTTCGTGGAGACGCCGGTGTACGCCTCTTCGAAGCTCAGCGTCATGTCATACCGCAGATCGGCTCCGCGCTGCACTCGGCTTCGTCCGCGCCGCGCGCCGCCACCCCCGCCGAATAGGTCTTCAAATCCGAAGAAATCGCCAAAGATGTCCTGGAATTCCTCGAAGATCGAGTTGTTAAAGCCCGCGCTGCCTCCCATGCCGGAAATTCCCGCGTGGCCGTAGCGATCGTATACGGCGCGCTTTTCGGCGTCGCAAAGAACGCCGTAGGATTCAGTGGCCTCGCGAAAGTTTTCTTCCGCGGCATGCTTATTCTCTGGATTCCGATCCGGATGCCACTTGAGCGCGGCCTTGCGATAGGCGGACTTGACTTCGTCCGCCGTGGCCGTGCGGGATACGCCTAATACTTCGTAATAGTCACGCTTGCGGGTTGCGGACATAACACTCCTGGAATAAGGCCCGGAGATCGACGTTTCTATCCAGAGCCAATCGCATCACTTGGTTTACGTCAGGCACGGCTTCAGCCGTGCCAAAAGCCGTCCGGCGTTCAGAAGTTTCAAACTCCGAGGTATGCGGCGTCGGAAAGCCACACGGTTTTCGAATTGGCTCTAATGAGACTGTTTCTTGGATTCATTTGCGGGCGCAACGGCTACACGCACCGTGGCTGGCCGGAGCATCCGGCCGTGGAACAGGTACCCCGGCTGCAGCACTTCCACTACGACGCCCTCGGCATGTTCGTCCGTTTCCACGCTATCAATCGCCTGATGAAAGTGCGGATCGAAGGGTTGGCCTTTGGGCACGACGCGCTCCAGACCGTGGCGAGCCAGCGCTTCCCACAACTGCCGGTAGATCAACTCGAAGCCCGCACGATAATCTTCATAGGCCGGATCGTTGTGCGCGGCCAGCGCACGCTCGAAGGCATCGAGCACAGGTAACAGATTCTCGGCCAAGCGCATGACGCCGCGCTGCCCTTCCTCGTGCCGCTCGCGTTCGACGCGCTTCTTGTAATTTTCAAAATCGGCCTGGCGGCGAACCATGGTGCTGCGCAATTCGTTTCGCTCGGCTTCGAGCTTCGCCAGCCGATCCTCAAGATCGGCAAAAACCGTCACGCTTTCCGATGAGTCGGGAGCCACAGCCTGGCCGGCTTCGCCCGAAGTGGAATCCTCGGCCGGCGCATTGTCCTGGCGGTCTGGATTGGAACGATGCTTGTTCATGACGAACTTCCCCTGCTCATGGAATCACTCAACAGCCGTGCCACGTATGCCACGGCCGTAATCGCCCGCTCGTATTGCATCCGCGCGGGACCCAGCACGCCGAGCGAGCCTTGCGCCTGATTCTTCACCGAATAGGCCGCGCTGATCAGGGCCAGATTGCCGCCCGCGGACGTCATTTCCTCGATGCCAATTTTCACGTGCACTGGGTCGGGTGAATCAATGCAATGATTCAGTAGCGCAATCAGCTTGTGCTTTTCCTCGATAGCCGTCAGCAGTTCCTGGAGCTGCGCCTGATTGCTGAATTCGGGCGTGCCCGCCATCTGCGCGGTGCCTTCCACGTAGACGTGGCGCGATGGCGTCTCATCCAGCAGCCTTGGATCGCACAGCGCCAGCGCGGCCGAGACCATCGAATCGTACCGCTCGCGCTCGCGCGCCAGGCGCGCCAACATATCCTCGCGGATGGCTTCGAGTGTGCGGCCCGAGTATTGCCGGTTCACATGCTCGGCAGTGCGGTCCAGATCTTCCTGGGTGAATCGGCGCTCCAACTGCACGATTTTGTCGCGCGTCGCACCGCGGCTCGAAATCAGGCTCACCAGCACGCGGCCATCGGGAAGCAGCAGAAAGCGCAGATGTTCGACCACCGTCTTGCCGATTGGCGGCGCCACCACGATACCTAGGGCCTGCGAAATGATCGCGAGCACGTGCCCGGCCCGCTCGACGAGTTCCTCGGAGGTGTGCGCCGCGCCTAACTCGCTGCGAATCCACTTCTCGTCTTCGCCACTCAGCCGGGCATCAACGGCTACCATTTGCGCGAAAACGCGATAGGCCGTGGTGGTGGGTACGCGTCCAGCAGACGTATGAGGCTGAAAGAGATAGCCGCCTTCGACCAACTCCATCATCACGTTGCGGATGGTAGCCGGGCTGAGCTGCTCCGAGTAGCGCTTCGAGATGCTGCGTGAAGAGACAGGTTCCCCGGTTTCGATGTACGTTCGCACCACATCGGCAAGGATTTGCCGGTTCCGGCGTTCTTGGAAGATGGGGTCTCTCATAGCATTAAAACAGAAGCTGCCTGACTTGATTGTAGCACTGCGTGAAGCTTGGTCAACTTTGAGGAGAGCGCGATTTGCGCGCAAGCAACGAAGGCTTAAATCTCATTATGGCATGGGTTTGCTGAGCCCGGCCCAATCTACCAGGAACCTCGCGATCAGATCTCTCGCCATCTTGCTCGGGACGTTTGGGGAGTTCGATGTTGCCACATAGCCGCCTGGGAGAACCAGCTCCCCAGGGTTTGCCGCTGCGGCCGCCACGGTTAATAGCCAGGCACGGTACTCGAGATCGTAAAGACGCTGCTGCGTGCCAGCCGGTGCGACGCCGCGGATGTCGGCGATGTGCGTACCCACATGTGCAATGGCGGCGGTGAGCGCTTCGGCTTTGAGGCGGTCGGTATCGAACGTGCAGTTAAAGAGCACTCCGTCGGGCGAATCGCGTTCGCCGCGCGCGCCATCGCTCTTGGGGATTTCGTTGGCGAGCCCGAAGCCGATCTCAACCCCATTGTCTTCGCGCGGCTTGCCGAAAGCGGCTGCGGCTCTTTCCAACTCGACGGCTTCGCGGCTGCCTGGACCGAAGCCGGCAATCCGCCGGCGTAGATCGGCGACGGGATCGGCGTCTGCGGCGCGAGGCTGGGCGTCATTTTTGCCGGTGGCGGCCTTGGTGTAGTCCAGCTCCTGCGAGGTAACGTCGGAAACGGATTGCAACACAAGCCGCGCGGTGTAGCGGTTCATATTGCCAAAGCCGTTCGCGGCCACAACCTTGCCGGTGCTGTCTCGAACGAGCCCGGCGTCCTTCACGCCGTCAATCCGGCCCACCAGGACCGCCGTCGCTGTGTAGCGGACGCAACCCAGGCACATACCGGGCAATTTCACGGGAGCTGAAAGCAAGGAATCGAGTTGCTTGAAATCTGCATTCTTATCGAGCTTCATCGTACGCCGGTTGCTGACGGCGGGCGGCGTCGCGGGATTGTTCCGGCTGAGTTGAACCTGCAGGAACGCCACGGGGCCAGCCTTCGCCTTTGTGCCCTCAGGATATGCAAGCCAGATGGCGCTCGCAGGCCCACTGCACCCGCTGGCATGCTTGACGGCAAACTCATCGAATCCGGCAATGACGGTTCCGCGGACGCGCACCGTTTTGCCATCGAGTAGTTGCGGATTTGCAAGGACCTCACAGACGGAGGCGTCTATCGTCTGGGCAGAGATTGAACTGGCGAATGCGGAAAATGACAAAAATACGAATGCGCTCAGCAGTGCGAGATGCTTCATTCGTCCCTCGTTTACGGTACAACTATGGTAATCGGCCGGTTAGAGAGTGTCAAAGGAGGATAGGTTGCCGCATGTGTATCAAGCACTATATCGGAGTGATTTAGCCGAGCAGAGCCGATTCTAGAAATTCGAAAACTGCCGTGGTGGGTGACCCGTCGCGAGCGCTGAAAATCGCGCAGCGCGCTCCGCAAGGCGCGGCAAGACGCATCCAGCAAGGCATGGCGGACGGCGACACAGAGGTCAGTTCGGCGCCGGAGATGTTCTTAAGTTTCTGCCCTGTTCGAAACGCTAGAGTTCGAAACTCGTCTACGCGCCGGCGCCGCTCTCCGTGTCAATTTGCGCGCGCTGTAGCCGGTCCGAGTAGTCTATGTAGAGCGTCTTCCACTCCGAATAGAAATCGAGCGTGGCGCCGGCGGCCTCGCGGTGTCCGTTACCGGTCTGCTTGGTGCCGCCGAAGGGCAAATGAATTTCCGCGCCGATCGTCGGAGCGTTCACGTATATGATCCCGGTGTAGAGATCGCGCATGGCCTGGAAGGCTTTGTTGACGTTGCGCGTATAGATCGAGGCTGAAAGACCGTATGGCACGTTGTTCGCGGCGTCGAGCGCCTCTTCGAACCCTTCCACTGGCATCACGGAGACCACCGGCCCAAAAATCTCTTCTTGGCAGATACGCATCTTCGGCGAGCACTCACCAAAGATCGTCGGCTCGTGGAACCAGCCGCGCGCCATAGGGCCATCGCTGAGCCGACCTCCGCCAAGCACGAGCTTCGCGCCCTCGTTTTGCCCAATCGCGACGTATTCCATCACCTTCTTGAGCGCGGCCTGGTTGATCAGCGGACCGACGTCGGCGGCACTGTCCAACCCATTCCCTACCCGCAGTTTGCCGGCGCGTTCAGTAAATCGGTCCATAAACTCCTTGTACACTTTCTTGTGAACCGCTACGCGGCTGGCGGCCGTGCATCTTTGGCCGGTCGTTCCGAAGCCGCCCCACACCGCGCCCTCGACGGCTAGGTCAATGTTTGCGTCGTCCATCACGATGATGATGTTCTTGCCGCCCATTTCAAGCGCGCACTTGCGGAAAGTCGGCGCGCATGCCTGGCTGACGATGCGACCGACTTCGGTGGAGCCGGTGAAGCTTACGAGGTCCACGCCGCGATGCGCGACGAGCGGCGCTCCCGCGGAAGGTCCGTGTCCCATTACGATATTCACCACACCGCGCGGCAGCCCGGCTTCGCTCAGCGCCTGCACGAAATTGTAGGCGGAAAGCGGCGTATCTTCGGCGGGCTTGATCACCACCGTGTTTCCGCAAATCAGCGCGGGCGTCATTTTCCACGACGGAATCGCCATCGGAAAATTCCACGGCGTGACCAGCGCCGCTACGCCCATCGGCTGGCGCACGCTCATCATGAACTTGCTAGGCAACTCGGAAGGCGCGGTCTGGCCGAACTGGCGGCGACCCTCGCCGGCCATGTAATATGTCATGTCAATAGCTTCCTGGACGTCGCCGCGCGTTTCGGCGAGCGGCTTGCCCATTTCGCGTGTCATGTCTCGCGCAAGATCATCTTTGCGCCGAACCAAAAGCTCCGCGGCGCGATAGAGGATTTCCGCGCGGCGTGGCGCGGGCACCAGACGCCAAGTGCGGTAGGCTTCTTTGGCGGCTTGGACCGCCAGGTTCACATCTTCTTCCGTGGATTCCGCGAAAAGTCCGATCAGGTCGCTCGTGTCGGCGGGATTGCGATTTTCAAACGCTTTGCCCGAGCGCGATTCGAGCCATTCGCCGTTGATGAAATTCTTGTACGCTTTCGGCGCGACTGCGGTGGTCATTGCGAATCTCCTGAATTGCGTGCTGTGGATGTAGTTTGCAGCTTGCGGATCAACGAGGCGCGCGCCTCGCGCGGAATCCCAAATCTAGCAGAGCGGCGTAGGAGCGTCAACGCAGGCAAAGGGCGCCCCGGAACGGCGTGGTGCGCTCAGTACTGGGTGTGCGAAGGTGCGGGGGAAATGGCGGCTTCCGGGCGTGGGGCGGCGCGGCCGGCGATCTCCGAGCCGAGGCCGAGCTTTTGCAGCGTTGGAGCGTCGAGCTTGCCGGTCGGGCTCAGTCCGTTGGATTGCTGAAAGCGCCTCATTGCGCCGGTCGTGCTGTCGTCCCATTTACCGCTCGGGTCGCCCTGATAGGCGCCGGACTTTGCCAGCGCGGACTGAATCTCGCTGATGCGGTCCGCGGTGGGTACGGCCTGACCTCGCACACGGGAGGATTTCTTCTTCGACGACGTTTTCTTGTGGGAGGCTGGCGCGGGCTTCGCCGTTTTCGTAGACACGTTCGTGACTCTCGGCGCTGTCTTTGACGATTTCGCCCCGGTGCTAACGTATTGCACCGAGCGCTTCGCCGTGCGGGCGTGAGTTGTGGACTGGCTCGTCGCGCCGGCGGCGGTGTGATGGGCAGTTTGCTTCACCGTAGCGCCCGCTGCCGCGGCCAGGGCGAAACACACAGTGCCTAGCGCGAAACCGCGCGCTGCCGAAGCGAGATGTTTTCGCTGCGTGAGCAAATTCCCTCGGATCCTACTGATTCTTCGGCGGCACCACGCCGGACATCAACGCGGTGGCGATTCCCTGCGATCCGCGATTCTCGAGGACCTTGAAAACAACGTCCTGTCCCGGCTTCAACGCATCCACCGCCGTGCGGAAGTCTGCCGAGCTGCTGATTCCCTTGCCATTGATGCCAATGATGACGTCCCCATGCGACAGCCCTATGTCCTCGCCGAAGCTCGCGGGATCGACGTCGAGCACGAGCACGCCCTGGGTATCAGGTTGCAAGCCGAAGCGATGCGCGCGGTCGGCATTCATATCCGAGACGCGAATGCCGAACTCGGCCGGGCCCGCGGATTCGGCTTCCGGGCTGGAATGGTTGTCGTCTTTTGCGGCTAGCTCGGGGTAGAGCTTGTCTCGGTCCTCGACGGCGAGCGTGAGGTCACGCGGTTTGTTGTCGTGCACCACCGAGATGCGAACTTTATCTCCCACTGCGGTCGCGGACACAGGATCGATTAAATCCGATCCGGTGTGCACGGCCTTGCCGTTCACGGAGGTGACGACGTCCCCGACCTTGATGCCGGCCTTATCGGCAGGCCCGTTCGGAACGATCGTCTCGAGCACGACGCCGTAGGGCGCGCCGAGGTTGCGCAGCGTGATGGGGTTCGTGGAGCGTCCTTCGACGAACGTTACGCCGATCGAGGCGCGCGTTACATGTCCTTTGGTGACGATCTGGTTGTAGACGCCCAGCGCCATACTGCTCGGCAGCGCGAAGCCTACGCCTTCATTTCCGTAGCTGCGCGCGCCCGTCAAAATCGCCGTGTTGATGCCGATCACCTGCCCAGCCAAGTCAACGAGCGGGCCGCCGGAATTGCCCGGGTTGATCGCCGCGTCGGTCTGAAGAAAACGTTGGAATTGCTGCGTCCCTTGGAGGCTGCCGCGATCCTTCGCGCTGATGATCCCCGCGGTGACCGTACCCGTCAGATCAAACGGGCTGCCAATCGCCAGTACCCAGTCGCCTACCTGGACGGCATCGGAATTTCCGAGCTTCGCATAGGGCAAGTCGTGGCCGGCGTTAATCTTCACAACGGCCAGATCGGTGAGCGTGTCCGTGCCAATCACCTTGGCGGTGTACTTCGTGGGATCGCCGATGAGCGTGACCTGGACGCGAGTCGCCTGATCCACAACATGATTATTCGTCAGGATGAAGCCGCTCGGATCGAGAATCACGCCCGAGCCGAGGGCGCGCTCGGCGTCGGGACCGCGATCACCGCGGTCGCCCCCCTGATCGCCCTGGTCCTGGCCGCCAAAGAAACGGTCAAAGTAATCCTGCAAAGGATCCTGTCCTTGGCCTTGTCCCTGGCCGCCATTGCCCCCTTGCCCGTTGCCGCGCGGGCGGCGCGCCATGGCGTGTTCGGCAATCACCTGCGTGGTGGAGATATTCACCACGGCTGGCTGTACCCTCTTCACAATGCTCGCAAAGGTGCTGGACATTACGACGGGATCTGGCGCGGCGAGCGGTTTGCCGGTGACGGCGCCTTCAAATGCGGCATGGCTCGCGCCCGCGCGTCCGGAGACAATCGTCCCGATCACGATGCCTACACCCAGGGTCGCCATCACCAGGAGTGTGGCTAGAACCTTCCGATTTCGTGCCCAAGTCATGAATTCGCGCATTTGCGCCCCCGCCAGCCACTCGCTTATAGGCCCGGCACCACGATCATGCAAGTATAACACTGGCCGCAAATTCCAATTGCTTGGACGCCACCGCGAGGGTGCTGTGAGCAACACTGTTCGCGCAGCCATGCCGGGCGCACGGAGTCCCGGCTTCGAGCTTAGATGCGGCAAGGGCCGCAGTGTCGCCCGATGAAAGAGGCCAAGGGCGAAGCGCGCAAGCTCTTCTGCGTCTTGCACCGGGCTTCGACTCTGTTAAAATGCAGAATGCCGCCAATATGAACCCACGAACACTTTACGAGAAAATTTGGGATTCCCACGTCGTCCACGAAGAACCAGGCAAACCGGCTCTCATCTACATAGACCGACACCTCATCCATGAAGGCACTTCGCCGCAGGCATTTGCGGGGCTCAGGGCGGCCGGGCGAAAGGTTCGCCGGCCGGACCTGACCTTTGCGGTGATGGACCATTCCGTGCCGACGATCACGAAGGATCGCTTCCTGCCGATCGTTGATCCGGATGCAGCGGCGCAATTCTCTGCCCTCGAAGTAAACTGCCGCGAATCCGGCGTGCGGCTTTTTGACATGCACAGCAGCAACCAGGGCATCGTGCACATCATTGGGCCGGAACTGGGCATCACGCAGCCGGGCTTGACGATTGTCTGCGGCGATAGCCACACCTCGACCCACGGCGCGTTTGGCGCGCTGGCCTTCGGCATCGGGACCAGCGAAATCGAGCACGTGCTGGCGACGCAATGCCTGCAGCAGTCACGCTCGAAAACCATGCACATCCTGGTGAACGGAAAGCGCGCGAACGGCGTTACGGCCAAGGACGTGATCCTGGCGATCATCGGCAAGATCGGCATCGCGGGTGGCACCGGCCACGTGGTGGAGTTCGGCGGCGACACGATTCGCAGCCTTTCGATGGAAGGACGCATGACCGTCTGCAACATGACCATCGAAGGTGGCGCGCGAGCGGGCATGGTCGCGCCGGACGAGACGACGGTCGCTTATCTCGAAGGGAAAGCGTTTGTGCCGCGCGGCAAAGAATTTCAGGAACTCGCCGATTACTGGAGAAGTTTGGCCAGCGACAAGGACGCCAAGTTTGACGCCGTGGTCGAACTGGATGGCGCGAAGCTTGCGCCGCAAGTCACCTGGGGCACGAACCCCGGCATGGTGTCCGCCGTGACGGACAAGGTGCCCGAGCCTGGCTCGTTCCACGATTCGGATCAGCAGAAAGCCGTAGCCCGCGCGCTAGAATATATGGCGCTTAAGCCAGGCACAAGGATCGAGGACGTGCCGGTGGATCGCGTGTTCATCGGTTCGTGCACGAATTCACGGATTGATGATTTGCGCGCGGCGGCGAAGGTCGTCGCGGGCAAGCACGTTGCGAAAAGCCTCAAGGGCGCGCTGGTGGTGCCGGGGTCGCGTTTGGTGAAGGTGCAGGCCGAGAAGGAAGGCTTGGACAAGGTATTCACTGATGCGGGGTTCGAGTGGCGTGACGCCGGTTGCAGCATGTGCATTGGCATGAATTATGACGTGCTTCCGGCGGGCGAGCGCTGCGCCAGCACGTCCAATCGGAATTTCGAGGGACGCCAGGGCAAGGGCGGCCGCACGCATCTGGTGAGCCCGATGATGGCTGCTGCGGCGGCGATTGCCGGGCATTTTGTGGATATACGCGATTGGAATGTGGTGAGCGCAGAGTAATAACGCGGCATGGAAGCTTCGTAGAGGCGCTGCGCCCAGATGTGAGAGATTCTTCAGCGAGGAACGCATGCAATCGTTTTCCGCACACACTGGCTTGGTTGCGCCGCTGGACCGCATGGATGTGGATACCGACCAGATGATCCCGAAGCAATTCCTGAAGGGACTCACGCGCGAGGGCTATGGTAAGTTCCTATTCTTCGACTGGCGGTATCTGCTCGGCGGAAAGCCGAATCCGGAATTTGTGCTGAATTTCCCGCGTTATGCGGGCGCGTCGGTGCTGCTGGCCCGCGCGAATTTTGGCTGCGGATCAAGCCGCGAGCACGCGCCGTGGGGCATTCTCGATTATGGTTTTCGTGTGGTGATCGCCACGAGCTACGCCGATATTTTCTACAATAACTGCTTCAAGAACGGCATCCTTCCCGTCACTCTTACCGACCAGCAAGTGGAAGAACTCTTCCGCCGCACGGAAAAAATTCCCGGCTACAAATTGACGTCCGACTTGCCGAACCAGATCGTCTACGACGACCAGGGGCTGAAGTATCACTTCGAGATTGATCCGTTTCGCAAGTATGTGCTGCTCAAGGGGCTCGACGATATCGGGCTCACGCTGGAGCACGTGAAGGATATTTCCGCCTACGAGAAGAAACTCCATCCCCATGCCGACCAGTTTGGGCAGGTAGACATGAAGGTTTCGCAGCCGCCGAGCTAAGGACGAGCTTGGCGCGCTGGGCATGCGCGGGCCGCTTGACTCCTATTTGCTTTCCACTTTTACGACGGTCAGCGACTTCACCATTCGCACCCAGCGCGCGGGTCGCTTTTCGTGCGGCGCGACCAGCTTGAACGGCCCCTGCCCGGCCGGGAGCGGCGTGCCGTTCATCGTGTCCGCCACCAGAACGTCCGAATCCAGGAAGCCTGCATCCAGTTCGGCGAGAGAAAACACGACGCGGTAGCCGTCGGCGGCTTCGACGAGAATGTAGCTCGCCAGCAGCGGCCCGCGAACCGCCTCACCCTGCGGAACGCCCGCGCGCTTCAGCAACTCCGCGAGCGGCACCCCTTCGTAGACTTCCGTTTTCTTATCGTGCGGGTTGACGACCTTCAGCGTCTGGCGCGGCATCTTCTTTAGATCCGCTGCGGAAATCGTGAGCGGAGTTACGACGGAGCCGCCAATCGTGATTTCGGCCGGCCCGCCCTGCGTTTGCGCACGCAGACTCGGTGGCACCGTCAAGCTCAACGGCAGCAGGAGCAGGACCATCGCCAGACGCCCCGGCGCGCGACCATTGGCTAGATACCTGCGACGTGATGTTGGAAATGACGTCCTCACCTTGGTGCCTCCGTAGCGGCGAATCCCGCGCCCAGCAAATCGTATATAACCGTCTTTGACAAAGCGAGGCAAGCCATATAAATTCGCTACTCATTATTCGGCTTGCCCCTCGGCCCAAAGGATGCATGCACGCTTCCTATTTGCTCCGATTGTGTCGCTCCTGTTCACGTCTCGCAATCTTTGGCGTGAGCCTGGTTTGCCTGCTGGCTTTTCTTCCGTCTGCGTCGGCGCAGGTATCCGCTGCTCTTTCGGGAGTTGTCACCGACCCATCCGGCGCGCCCGTTGCCGCGGCAACGATTGCTGCGAAGGATGTGGACACGGGCGCGGCTCGCAGCGCGATCACCGACCCCGCAGGTCGCTACGAGATCCCCTCTCTCCCCGTCGGGCAATACGAAATCACGGTGACGAAGCAAGGTTTTGGGCAGGTGGTACGCGGCGGAATTCACCTTGCCGTCGGACAGGAAGCTATCGTTAATTTCGCGCTGCAAGTGGGCGAGGTGCGACAGCAGGTGACCGTGCATGAGGAGGCGCCCATCGTCAGCACCACTACGACCGATATCTCTGGGCTGGTGGGCGAGCGGGACGTGAAAGAGCTGCCCCTGAACGGGCGCAGCTATGACGAACTGCTGACGCTCAATCCGGGCGTAGTGAACTTCACCGCGGAGAAGACCGGCGGCATCGGCGTTTCGAACTCGACCGTTGCCAATAACTTTGCGGTGGATGGAAACCGGCCTCAGCAAAACCTCTTCCTGCTGAACGGCGTGGAATTTACGGGCGCAGCGGAAAACAACATGCAGCCCGGAGGCACAAGCCAGGAGCTGCTTGGCGTGGATGCTGTGCGTGAATTCAACGTGCTGCGCGATTCGTATGGAGCGGAATATGGCAAGCGGCCCGGCGCGCAGGTGACGATCGTCACGCAATCCGGGACGAACCAGCTACACGGAACGTTTTTCGAGTTCCTGCGAAACAACGCACTCGACGCGCCCAACCACTTTGACCAGGGTTCGGCGCCGCTTTTCCAACGCAACCAGTTTGGCGGCTCGCTCGGCGGACCCATCCGCAAGGGGAAGACGTTTTTCTTCGTGAATTACGAGGGCTTTCGCCAGCACCTGCACCAGACTGGCGTTGATCTTGTGCCGGACGCCAACGCGCGCGCGGGCTCCCTGCCGTGCAAACTGGTGACGCCCGCGCCCAATCCTTGCCCGGCTTCTGGCTTGGTTTTCGTGGACGTATCGCCGCTCATTTCCGCATGGCCGGCGCCGAGCGCGGGCGCCCCCGATTTCGGCGGCATTGCGGAGGCTTTCAACAATCCGTTGCAGACCATTCGCGACGATTTCGGAACCGTGCGTCTGGACCACATCTTTTCTAGCAAGGATTCGCTGGGCGCGGTTTACACCGTGGACGACAGCGCCGACTTTACGCCAACCAGCACAAATTCTTACAGCACGGACGCGGAGAGCCTGCGCGAGCAAGTAGTGAGCGTGGAAGAAACGCACATCTTCTCGCCTTCCCTGCTCAATACCGCGCGGGTAGGCTACTCGCGCGCGGGCTACTTCTTTACCGGAGAGCCGACGCCAGGAACGCCCGCCGCGAGCCTGCCGGGATTCTTGTCGGGCGATCCAATCGGCGCGTTGGTGGTCGGGGGCAGCGCCGCGTCAAATCCAACGGCGCAAATCAGCCTGGCGGGGAGCAACAACGGCAGCAACCTTCACGTCGCGCGGAATCTTTACACGTACGAAGATCGCGTGGCGCTGACCAAAGGGCGCAATGCATTCTCGTTTGGAATCTGGCTGCAATAGGTGCAGTCCAATGAAGAGTTGGCGCTCAGCCAATTCGGCCAGGCAACTTTCACGAGCTTGCAGACGTTCCTGCAGGGCACGGTGGGCACGCTGCTTTACGATCCCTCCCCCACGGAGATGAACTGGCGGACGCTGCTGGGCGCAGTGTACGCCGAAGACGTAATCCGCCTGACACCCAAGCTGAGGGTGTCGCTGGGGTTTCGCGATGAGTTCACCACGGGCTGGAATGAGGCGCATGGACGTGCTTCCAACTACGTGTACGTCAACGGCGTGATCCAAACGCAGCCGCAGGCCGGCGATTCCGATCTCGCCGCGAACAACGCCAAGTTTCTGCCACAGCCGCGCCTCGGGCTCGCGTGGAGTCCCCTTAGCAGCAAGACGGTGATTCGCGCGGGGTTCGGGATGTACAACGATTCGCAGGACGCGCTGGGTTACCGCACGGACCAGAATGCTCCCTTCAATCCGACCTATAGCCTGCCCAGCGTATCGGTCTCATCATTGCCGATCTCGACGACTGCCCCGGTGCCAGCAACGGCGAAGCTTGACCCTGGCGGTATTCAGCCGGAGCTGCGGACACCCACGCTGATTTCCTATTCGGTCCGAGTGGAGCAGCAACTCGCACCCAATACCGCGCTGACTATCGGATACGTTGGCTCACACGGATATCACGAGATTCTCGGCATTGACTCGAACGAACCTTTTCCGGTGATTTGCCCTGCGGCGCCGTGTCCGGCGGACTACCCGAGCACCTTCCCTGCTGGCATCGCCAACACGGCGATTCCGGCTGGCACGTATTACCTACCGTCGGCGACCAAGCCGAACGCTGCCCTTGCGAATACCTGGACGTACTTTTCCGAGGCGACCAGCTCCTACAACTCGCTGCAGGCGGACGTGAACCATCGCTTCAGCGATGGCCTCTCGCTCCGCGGGGTTTACACTTGGTCTAAAGCGCTTGACGACGGAGACTCGCTCAACGCCACGACATCCGGGGGCGAGCCCGCGTTGGCGTCAAACCCGTTCGACTTGAAAGCGGACTGGGGACTCGCGAACTTTGATGTGCGAAATGCGGCGGTCATCACCGCAATGTGCGCGCTGCCGTTTGGACGTACAGGACGCTTTGCCAGCGGCCTGAACGGCTTTGCCAATGGCGTCGTGAGCGGGTGGACGCTGACCTCCATTGTGAGCGCGCAGAGCGGCTTCCCGTTCACACCGCAGCTCAGCTACAACCCCTCGAACAACGGCGACACGAGGAATCCCGTGCGTCCCTTCTTGAATCCAGCATTTACCGGACCCGTGATTCTTGGCACGCCCACCCAATGGTTCAATCCCGCTGCGTTCCTGGCCCCTCCAACCAATAGCGGATTTTACGGAAATGTCGGCCGGGACACGCTGATCGGGCCGGGACTTGCGACGTGGGATTTCTCTGTGCTGAAGGAAACACCGATTCGCGAACGGCTGAATCTGCAACTTCGCGCAGAAATCTTCAATCTGTTGAATCGCGCGAATTTCAACACGCCGAACGCCGTGGTTTTTACGCCCACCGGCGTTTCGCCCACGGCCGGAGTGATTACCAGCACATCCACGACATCGAGACAGGTGCAGCTCGGACTAAAGCTGATCTGGTGACGCAACAGTGTTTCCCGGGGTAGGACTTCCTCCAGTGGCGTTCGCCGCGAACTCCTAGAGCGCTTCGCCAACCGGGCCGGGAGACTCGGGCGCGACTGGCGTTGAGCCTAACAATTCGGCGATCAAGATGCCTGCAAGGATCAGCGTCGCTCCGGCAAGCGCGCGGTGCGGGAGACGCTCGCCGAGCACGATGTAGGAAGCGACCGCGGCAAACACCGGTTCGAGGCTGAAGAGAATTGCCGTATGAGTCGGTGTGGTGTGTTGCTGCGCCCAAACCTGCGCGGAAAAGGCCAGGGCAGTGGCGAATGCAGCCGTGATAGCGATCGCGAGCAGTAGCTCCGGCGTCGCGTGAAAACGGGGACGTTCCCAATGAGTGAGGCCTACGACCGGAACTGCCAGCATCGAAAGCACGGCCGTCATTGTGATCTGATGCGCGCTCAGAGCACCCGGCGAATGCTTCGGGCTGAAGTGCCCGACGAAGAGAATATGCAAAGCGAACATCACCGCGCAGCCGCCCACGATGGCGTCGCCGTGATTCAAGTGCGCAAGTCCTGAAGACGGCACGGTCAACAAATAGAGTCCTGCCAGCGCCGCCACCACACCCATCCAGATCCATGCGCCGATGCGCTTGCCCCAAAGCAGTCCGTGCAGCAGGGGCACGAGCACGATGCTTGATCCCGTAATGAAGGCTGCTTTTGACGGCGTGGTGGTGGCGAGGCCAAGGGTCTGAAACACATACCCCGCAAACATGAAAACGCCGATCCATGCACCCGCGAGCACCTCGGCGCGAGTAGTCTTCGCGAGCGAGCGGCGACAAATCACCGCCATCAAAATGGCGGCAAAAACAAAACGGGCAGCGAGAAACGCAAATACTGACGCATCCGCAAGAGCGTTCTTTACCAGGACGAACGTCGCGCCCCAAATCAAAGAGCATGACGCGAGCGCGAGGTCCGCTTTGACGCGGCGGGTCATTGCGCGAGCCATCGCACGGCGGCCGTTTTCCCCCGTTGCGCCTCTGAGAAGCGGGGCCGCTTCACGGCCGAACGGCGATGCCCTGCATTTCGAAATGCGCGCCGCGCACTAGAGAGGCGACGCCGACAAATGCGCGCGCGGGGAAATTCTTTCCGAAGTGTGTGCGATAAACGGCGTTGAAACGATCATAGAGCGAAAGGTCCGTACAGAAGACCTGTATGTAGACCACATCGTCCCACTTGATCCCGGACTCGGTGACCGTCTTGCCAAAATTGTCGAAGAGTAGTTTGATCTCCTGATCGAGATCGGCCGGCGCCTGCCCGGTGGAAGCATCATTGCCGATGTGGCCGGCCAAATAGACCGTGTTGCCGGCAATCACGGCCTCGCTAAATGGCAACTGACCCATGGTGCCCGCCGGCGCGATGTATCGCTTTGCTGCGTGCTGCTGCGCGGCAGAGCGCTGCGCGGCCGGCAGGGTTGCCAATCCGATGACCACCAATCCGAAACATACAAGCTTCACGGCTGTGCGGGAAAAATTCGCGAGCATCGTTTCCTCCGTTCGTGCGTTAGTTGTGAACCCTGCTAGATGAGGCTTCGTAAACAGTGCGGCCGCCGGCGATCGTCCGGATTACGTGCACCTGGAATAGACCGGCGGGAGGGATTTTTGTGACGTCGTCCGAGAGGACCAGGATATCTGCGAATTGTCCCGGCACGAGCAGCCCTTTCTTTCCTTCTTCGAACTCGGCGTACGCCGCGCCGGACGTGTACGCGTGAATGCACTCGTCCATGGAGATCTTTTCTTGCGGCTGCCAACCTCCCGCCGGCCCTCCCTCGGGCAGCTCGCGCGTGACGCAGGCGTGCAGACCGCGCATCGGATTTATCACTTCGACGGGATAGTCGGTACCGAAGGCAAGAGGAACACCCAATCCCAACATGGTGTGCCATGCATAGGCGCACTTGATGCGTTCGGGGCCGAGACGCCGTTCCGCCCAGCGCATGTCCGTAGTTTGGTGCGAGGGCTGCATCGAGGCGATCACGTGCAGCGATGCGAACCGCGCGAAATCCTCGGGCGCTATGATTTGTGCATGCTCGATGCGATCGCGGCGGTCTCGCGGGCCATTGGCAGCGAGGACGGCGGCGAACGCATCCAGAGCTACGCGGTTCGCGCGGTCGCCGATGGCATGGAAGGCGAGCTGAAATCCGGCGCGATCGCGCTCGATGGACATGCGATTCAATTCCGCGGGATCGACGCGCAGGATGCCGCTCGACTTCGGATCGTCGGAGTAAGGCGCGAGCAGCGCGGCCGTAGTGGACCCGAGTGCGCCGTCCATAAAGCCCTTGAGCGCGCCGGTCTTCAGCCACGGATCAGCCGTGCCGCCCTCGCGCCGCATTTGTTCGAGCTGCGCGAGCGGCAGTTCGAACGTTAGCCATTCCGTGACGCGCACCGTGAGCTTCCCTTCCTGTTTGAGCTCGCGGTAGGTGAGGAAGTCGTTCCAGGAAGAATAGTCCTGGATGGAGGTGAGGCCGTTCGCGGTCGCTTCCTGCATCGCCAATTCAATGCCGTGACGCCGCTGCACCGGCGTCGCAGCCGGGATTTTTCGGGTCACTAGGGACATGGCCGAGTCTTCTTCGAGCATTCCATCCGGCTCGCCCTTTGCGTCGTGCTCGATCTTGCCGCCCGATGGATTTGGCGTCGAAGCGGTGATGCCCGCTAATTCCAGCGCCTTGGAATTGGCGACGCCGACGTGCCCGGAGATATGCGAGAAAAACATCGGATGGTCGCCCGAGATCGCGTCGAGGTCCTGGCGTGTCGGGAAATTCGGCGGATTCCATAGCGTGTGGTCCCACCCGCTGCCCGTGACCCATTCACCGGGCTTCGTGATGGGCACACGCGCCCGCACGCGCTGCTGGAATTCGCTGATGGATTTTGCGCCTTCGAGATCAACGGCCAGCTTGGCCCGGCCGCCACTGGCGAGGTGCAGGTGCGCGTCGTTGAATCCCGGCATAGCGAAGCCGCCATGCAGGTCAATCACCTGGGTTTGAGCGCCGATGAGTTTTCGAATCTCGGACGTGCCGCCCGTGGCGATGATCGTTTCACCGCGCGCAGCTAGAGCCTCTACGCGCGGCTGTTTCGAGTCGCCCGTATAGATCACTCCGTTGATGAGCGCCAGATCGGCCGGCCCGGTTGCTTGGTCCATTGGTTCCTTCGCCTGGGACGCTCCGTCCGAAGCTGTCTCGCGCGCAGCCCGATAACGTCCGGCGGCAGGTGACCGCACCGCCCACAGCAAAATCGCGGCGCCAAGGAGCGCAACCGCACAAATGCCGAGTTTGAGTATTCTCATTTTTCGATTCCGGCGATGCCGAGCAAGGTCAGCAACAACCGCTGCAAGCCGATCTCGCGGCCGGCGGGATCGTACCACTCTCCGAGGGTATGCGCGCCCCCCGCGCGTCCGCCGGCGCCCATCGAGATTGCCGGGATGCCGAGCGAGAGCGGAATATTCGCGTCGGTGGAGGCCCGCTCGGGCGTCGAACGCGTTCCCAAATAGCGGTCAGCTTCATTCACCGCAGCAAGCAGCGTCGAGTTGGGAGCCAGTTCCCCGCCGGGACGGATGCCGAGCAGATTCACTTGCATATCGAGCCCGCGGTCGCGGGGCGAGCCAGTTTTGCGGCCCTTCGCCGAGGCGGCGTTTTCGTCAGCCAGACCCGCACGAATCGCGTCGAGGAGGGCCGATTCCACGCGGCTAATCTCCTTTTCTTGCTCGCTGCGGATGTCCACTTTGATGAGGGCGCGAGCGGGAATCGTGTTCACCTGGTTTCCGCCTTCAATTTTGCCGATGTTAAACGTCGTTCGCGGATTTGCCGGCAGGTGCACTTGCAGAAACCGGGAGATGCCGCGCGCCAACGCATTGATCGGGTTTGGCGTGCCGAAATCCGACCAGCTATGGCCGCCCGCACCGTTCACCACGATCTCGATGCGCCGTGCAGCCAGCGCCTGCGTGATCACATACTCGGTTGAAGCGCCGTCCACGGCAATCATGGCCTTCAGGCGCGCGCCATATTCTTCGACGAGACCGCGCACGCCGCGCAAATTTCCGTCACCTTCTTCACCGACATCCGCGGCAAAAGCGAGAGTGCGCTTAGTTGTGATCCGAGATTCGGCGATCGCGCGCGCAAGGGCCACGAGTGAGGCAAGCCCGACACCGTTATCAGAAATCCCGGGCGCGCGCAGGATGCCGTTTTCGCGGCGAACGTGGACTTCGGTACCGGCGGGGAAAACCGTGTCCAAGTGAGCCGTGAGCAGCACCACTTCCCGGCTCGTGCCCGGCCATTCGCCGATCGTGTTTCCGAGATCGTCTGATCGCACTTGCAGACCGGCGCACGCGAGGAGCTTGCTCACATACGCAGCGCGCTGAGCTTCGCCAAAGGGCGGCGCCGGAATCTCCGTGATACGTATTTGCTCTTCCGTGACCCGGGACACGGTGCGCGCCAGCCATTCCAATGCGCACGCGACCCGCGGATCGCGTGCGATCTCGGCGGCCGGCGGCCCGGCTTTGCATGGCGAGGTTGGGGGATTGCTCTTTGGCATCGTATGCGTTCGTGCCGGGCAAAGATTCTCACGTGGCAAGGAGCGCCGCATGTCCGCGCGCGTTTCGCGTCGCCCGGATCGCTCTTCGTCAAATTACATGGGCATCAACGGCGAAACAAGCCTGGGGACGTCAGTTTTGACGAGCTTGCTCGCGGCAGAGGGCCAGAATTTCTTCGTCGGTCATCACGCGGCTCGACCGTTTGGCCGCGTCCAGAATGCGATTGACAGCACCGTCGGAAGCCGTCATGCCGTGCCGCTCAAGCCAAAACAATACGTTTGATTTGCCGCTCAACGGACCAATCTCGATCACCTGCTCGAGTCCGAAGAGGTGCGACGGCACGCCGCTATAGACCGAATTCGCAAGCATGGCGTCCGCTTTGCGGAAGGCCTTGATGATCGCGGCGGCGTGAACGCCGGTCGCGGTCCGAAATGCGTCGCGCCCGACGACGGGATAGTTCGGCGGAATCTCGGTGTGCGTGGCCCGCGCCACCGTGTCGCAATACTCCTTGAGCCGTGACAAATCGCGGTCAATCAAGCCCAGCAAACGCAGGTTGACGAGCATCAGCTCCATCGGCGTGTTGCCGACCCGCTCGCCCAGCGAGTTCGCGGCCGCGTGCACCTGGTCGGCTCCGGCGAGGATCGCCGCAAACGAATTCGCGACGGCCAACCCGCGATCACAATGGCCGTGCCAATCAATGCGAATCTTTTCGCCCGAGGGCTCGACAATCTGCTCGCGGACAAACTTGACGAGCGCAAACGCGCCCATGGGAGTGGCGTGCCCAACCGTGTCGCATAGCACTACAGCGCGCGCGCCGCCCTCGATGGCCGTTGTGTAGAGCTTTCTGACGGTATCCGGGTCGGTGCGGATCGTATCCTCGGTTACGTACATCACCGGCAATCCCTGCGCGACCGCGAACTTCACCGCCTTCTCGGTGGTTTGCCGCAAGTGATCCACGGTCCAATCTTCCACCAGGCGCCGAATCGGACTGCTGCCGAGGAATGTTGCCGCGGCAATTTTCAAGCCCACCTTCTGCGAAATCTCCGCGATGGGGCGAATGTCGGCCTCCAGCGTGCGCGCGGCGCAGTTTGGGACAATCTTCAGCTTCGCATTCACGATCTCCCGTGCCAGCGCTTCCACATCCGCATAAGCGCGAGGACCGGCGCCGGGAAGGCCGATGTTCACGGTATCTATGCCGAGAGCCTCCATCAGGTGCAGTATGCGAATTTTTTCTTCGATGGGCGGATCAAAAACCGAGGGATTCTGCAGGCCGTCGCGCAGCGTCTCATCGTTCAACATCACTTTCCGCCCGCGAGGAAACTGGATCGGCCCTTCGAGGTTCCAGTCGAAGATTAGGTCTTCGAGGAGTTGCGTGCCGCCGGGATGCGATTGGTCTTTCAGAGCGCCCTCAAAAAAAGCACATCAGACGCGCAGCGTAAAACTGTGCGGCATCTCGCCGAAATTCGGCGTGTAAATCGTCTTACAGAATTCGCAACGATAGATTTCGGCCTTGGGCCCGCCGACGAGAGCCTCGATTTCTTTTGGGAAATCGTACCAGCGTTTCAAATGGCCGCAGCAGAGTTTACCCTTATCGTCCTTTTCATCGCAGGCGCGCTGGCGCGGCTTGCGCACTTTGATTTTCGGCTGTGCCGGTTCGGCGACCGCCGGCACTGGCGCTGTAGGACTCGTCTCAGACATTCGAATCAGCTCCTCGTCACGCTCGATCTCGCGTCAATAGACACGCAAATCCTAAACCCGATGGCCGCGAAACACAGTGCGGGCTGCGCCGCGAGCGCTACGCCACCTGCTTAGCCAGCTCGGTGCAAACAAGAACTCGAGACAGGGGTCGCCAGAAACGTTCAGCGCAGCATCGTACCCGAACCACCAGGGCTTTGGCGAGAGCGCCAAACGGTCAACGTCAATGTATTTTACTTGAACTAATTCGGCGAGACCAATCCTTGCCCAGAAAATCTGAGCATCCCGCGCGCGCCATCACTTCGTGAAGCGACTTCACGTGGGTGGCGTCAAAGCGAGCGAAGACATCCCCGGTGGCGGGTTTCACGGACTCGATGCAAGTCTGGAGGGCTGCAGCTTCGGCCATAACACGCAATCCTGGTCGCGTCTGTTGTGGTTCACAATTTCCACGGCGCCTCCGGATACTCGACCGCGACAAGATAAAGCCCCTGCGGCGGCACCGTCGGGCCCGATTTCGAACGGTCGCGCAATTCGAAGAGGCGCGGAATATCTTCCGGCGTCAGTTTGCCGCGCCCAACGTCGAGCAAAGTGCCAACGATCTTGCGCACCATGTAGCGCAAGAACGATTTGCCGCGCACAACGTAAACGAGCTCGTCAGGAGCGCAAGCACTCGCGCCGGGTTCCACGCCACCGGCAGGTTCGGCTCCGAAACAATCGGCGGAGCTTGGCGCAACGAATCCCTCGCCGTGGAATGCGCCTACATGGCGGGTGAAGATCCGCGAGCTGAAGATTTGTTTTACGGGAGAGCGATCGCGGTCGCCCTGTTCGGTTCCCGACGAAGCGGCAAACGACGAGAAGTCGTGCTCGCCCACAAACAACCTCGCAGCCTGCGCCATCGCGGACACATCGAGTGGGTAGGGATCGTGCAAGACGTATTGCCGCTCGAAGGGCGGAAGTACGCGGCCGCGGTAGATGCGGTATTGGTAGGTTTTTCCAATCGCCTGAAAACGCGCGTGGAAGTCCGGGCCGGCTTCCTCGGCCGCGGTGATTCGAATTGCCGGCGGCAGAAGCGCATTGAAGGCCCGATGGAAATCCTGAGGGGTCAGCTCAGAGTGCGTGCGAAAGTTAGCGACCTGTCCCAGCGCGTGGACGCCCGCATCCGTACGTCCCGCGCCGAAAAAGACGATGCGCTCCTGCGTGAGCTTTTGGGCTACGTCTACAAGGGCGCCTTGAATTGTCGGCTCGGCAGGCTGAATTTGCCAGCCGTGAAAGTCCGAGCCGTCATAGGCCACTGTGAGCTTGATGTTGTGCATTGCTCAGGCAGGATTATGGCACGGAGGCGTGCCCAGGCTTGCGGGAATGCGTTCGCTCAGCGCGCGACGCGGACAAAACGGCTCCCCGGCTTTACGGCGGCCCCGCCCGCGCGGCAGAGCGGGCAGATAGCGGGCTCGTAGTTGCTGATGTGGAGCTGCACAAGCGCCTCCGCAGTGACGGGAAACTCGATGGTGGCGCCGCTGCGATCAATCAAAGCACCGGCGGCAACAACCACGCCGCCCGCTTCCTCCACCACTCGGATCGCTTCGAAGGTTGACCCGCCGGTCGTCCACACGTCTTCGACCACGAGCACGCGCTGTCCCGGTTCAATCGAAAAGCCGCGCCGCAAGCACATTGTGCCGGACGAGTCTCGCTCCACAAAAAGCGCAGGAACGCCGCGGCCCTGCCCGCTCTTGCCCAACGCGCGCGCCACCTCGTGGCCGAGGATCACACCGCCCAGTGCAGGCGAAACCACCGCTTCGATCACCAACCCGGCGAATTCCGCGACCAGCGCGGCACCGAGCTGCTCGGCATAGTTCGGATACTGCAGCACCAGCGCACACTGCACATACGTGTCACTGTGCAGCCCCGACGAGAGCTCGAAATGGCCCTGGCGGATGGCACCTACCGACTCCAGCAACTGCAGCACGTTTTCTGGTCGCATCGCGGCTCCGTTCGCACCGCAAGCCTATCGGCGGAGAGGATTCGTTGTCAAGAAAGCAAAACCCCTGCTAGACTGCTGCGGAGTCGCGTCAATCAAAGCGCCGTGGGCGGGGACCACTTGTGGTCTGCTGCAAGAGTCTCCGCGGGATTCCCGCGCAGCCGTAAATACATGAAACAAACCGAGTGCTCCGGACGTTTAAATAGGTTGAGTTCACTGCGTTTGCTCTCTCGCAATCCCATTGCAGGAAAGGAAAACCGAATGGTTAGGTATATGCGTATGTCGGGGGCGCTGATTCTAGCGTGTGCGGTCACTTTTGGACCTGTGGCGCCTGCTTTTGGCCAAGGCGCCCAGTCAGGCCAAGCTGGCCAGGCATCCACGTCCCAGGGCCAAGCCGCGACGGGCCAGACTCCTACTCCCGGGAATACTCCTGCGCCGGGTCCTCCGCCACCGCCGCCCGGGCCGAAGTCCGTGAGTGACAAGGTTCCCGGCGAACATGACTACGAGTTCGGCAAGCGGTGGTTTCCGAATATTTTCGACCCGTACACACCGATGCACGTGCCGATGCCGAACCTTTCAAATACGCCGAAGATCGACCAGTTGATCAAAGACGGCAAGCTCTCCCTCAGTCTGCAGGATGCGATCTCGCTGGCGCTGGAAAACAACATGGACATTGCCGTACAGCGCTATAACCCCTGGATTGCCGAGACGGCGATCTTGCGAGACCGGGCCAGCTCGCAAAGTCCAAACGGACCGACCCTCGACTTTGACCCGATTTACAATTTGACCGCGGTCCTCGAGAATTCGAGTACCCCGATTGCGAATCCGCTCTTGAGCGGTACCGGTACGGGAATCACTGGGACAGGCCTTCTCGCGCTTGCGTCGCATGAGGCGCAGATCAACAGCACATACACGCAGGGATTCGATACGGGGACCTCGTTCCAAATTTTCCAAGACAACACCAAGCTCTCGCAAAGTCCCACCGCGTCGGCATTTAATCCTTACATCCAATCCACGCTGGGTATCAGCGTGACGCAATATTTTCTGCGTGGGTTCGGACGGGAGGTAAATGATCGCTTCATCCTGATCGCGAAGAACAGCAAAGTCGTTTCGGACTACGCGTTCAAGTATTCCGTGCTCACGGATATCACTACGGTAGAAAACGACTATTGGGAGGTTGTTTTTGCCCGGCGAAACGTAGACGTAGCACAGTCTACCGTCACGTATGCCCAGCGGCTCCTGCGCGACAATAAGAAGCAGTTGGAAATCGGCACAATGTCCCCGCTTGACGTGACCAATGCCGAAGCCAACGCGGCCAGCGCGAACACCCTGCTCATTCAGGACCAAACGGTCCTTTTGCAGGATGAGGCGACGTTGCTGAGCGTGATTACCAAGAATCCCATCGCTCCCAATCTTCTCGGCGTCGAGATTATCCCGACCGATAACACATTCATACCCGAAGAGACCGAAAGCGCGCCTCTTGACCAACTTGCCAAAGAAGCGCTCGCCAATCGCCCCGACTATCAGGAATTGCTCATCGGTTTGAAGAGCGACCAAATCAATATTCACGGCGCAAACAATGAGCTCTTGCCCCTGCTGAGCCTAACGGGTTTTGCAACCTGGACGGGTCTAGCCGGGAATCTTTCCGTGCCAGGCGCAGTTGTGCCGAACACCTACTCCGCTGATCTGACGGAGCCGATCGTCGGTGCTAATGGACTTCCAACCGGGCAGTTTATATCACAGCCGGTGACCCTGGCTTCGAGAACGACCTCGACAGGGTTGACCAATGCGTTGGACGCCTTAGTCACAAACCAGTTCCCGACGTATGGTGCTCAGCTCAACTTTACCCTTCCGATCCGCAACCGCGCGGCACAGGCGGATGCTGCACTGGCAGTTCTCACGCAGCGGCAGGACCTGACCAGACTCCAGCAGACGCAGAACACCATTATCATCGGCATCCGAAATGCCCAGATCGCGCTTGAACAGGCGCGAGCATCCCTGACCGCTGCGCAGGCAGCGTATGTCCTAGCGCAACAGTCGGAGGCCGCCGAAGAGAAAAAACTCCAGTTCGGAACTTCTTCAAGTGAACTCGTTGTGCAGCAGCAGGAACTGCTTGCCGCTGCAGCCGGCACTGACGTGCGCGACGAGGTGAACCTGGTCGAGGCCAAGGTCAATTTTGATGCCGCCATGGCCCGCACTTTCGCGGTAAACAATGTTGACGTGATCAGCGCCAAGAACATCACCAGCGGTTCGGACACAAAAATTCCCGGCACAACCGCCAGTGGTGAACTCTACGACCTGCCCGACCTCAATCGAATTCCGCCGGCCAAACCAAGTTCTGCGCCGCCCAGCGGTTCCAATGCAACCGCGACACCAGTGCAGCAGAATCACAACTAGGATCAGCGTATAACCCAACTACTTTCCGGCCCGGTGGCGATTGCCCCGGGCCGGTTTGTTTCTGGCCTTAGGGAGCAATCGCTTACTTGCCGCCCTCTTTTGCTTGCCGTAAACTGCAATACAACGGAGTTCGGCAGCGGGGACGTTTTGGGCGCAGACAGCGGCGCCGGGAGCTGGTCCAATGAACGAGAAAACGGTGTCCGGTTCACCTGTTGCCGACAAAGCCCAGGAAGAAAGAACTGCTTCCAAGGCCGAGCGTAGCTGGGAAGAAAATACGCTAAAGCCGGTTCTCGAAAAGTCTCCAGAGCGCGCAGCCGAATTTACGACCACTTCCGGCTTCCCGATCCGGCGGCTTTACACCGAAGCCGATCTCCCTAATTGGGACCCGGAACGCGATCTCGGTTACCCGGGCCAGCTGCCCTACACGCGCGGCATTCACCCGACGATGCACCGCTCTCGCCTGTGGACCATGCGCCAGTTCGCGGGTTTTGGCACCGCGGAAGACACAAATCAACGCTTTCGCTATCTCCTGAGCCAGGGACAGACCGGCCTTTCCGTTGCTTTTGACCTGCCCACCCTGATGGGCTACGACTCCGACCATCCGCTTGCAGAAGGCGAAGTGGGCAAGTGCGGTGTCGCGATCAGTTCCCTGGCCGATATGGAAGTTCTGTTCGACCAGATTCCGATGGCGGACGTCACCACCTCCATGACGATCAATTCTCCCGCCGCCGTGATCTGGGCGATGTATTTGGCGGTCGCGGAAAAGCAGGGCGCGGATTGGAAGCAAATCTCCGGCACGCTGCAAAACGACATCCTGAAGGAATATATCGCGCAGAAGGAATACATTTATCCGCCCGAGCCCTCCATGCGGCTGGTGATTGATACATTCGAATTCGGCACCAAGCACACACCGAGGTTCAACACCATCTCGATCAGCGGCTACCACATTCGCGAAGCGGGCTCAACCGCGATTCAGGAACTCGCCTTCACGCTGCGCGACGGTATCGAGTACGTGGATTGGGGCGTTCGCCGAGGCCTGGGCGTGGATGAATTTGTTCCGCGGCTCTCGTTTTTCTTCAACGCGCACAACGACTTCTTTGAGGAGATCGCCAAGTACCGCGCCGCCCGGCGCATCTGGCAGAAGGCCATGCGCGAGCGGTTCGGCGCGAAGAGTCCGCGCACATGGGCGCTGCGCTTCCATACGCAGACAGCTGGCTGTTCACTGACCGCGCAGCAGCCTTACAACAACGTGGTGCGGACGGCGGTGCAGGCGCTGGCCGCGGTGTTGGGCGGTACGCAATCGCTGCACACTAACTCGCTCGATGAAGCCTGGGCGCTGCCAACGGAGTTCGCGGCAACGGTTGCGCTGCGCACGCAGCAGGTGATCGCGCACGAGAGTGGCGTCACCAATACCGTGGACCCGCTCGGAGGCTCCTACTTCGTTGAGACTCTGACGAACGAAGTGGAGCGTGGCGCGTGGGATTACATCGAGAAGATCGACGCATTGGGCGGCATGGTCGCAGCCATCGAGCGTTCGTACCCACAGCGCGAAATCGCCGAGGCGGCGTATAAATACCAGCTCGCCGTGGATCGCAAGGAAAAGATCATCGTCGGCGTAAACGAATATGTCACCAAAGAGAAGCCGCTCGACACTCTGCACATTGACGAGACCGTGGGCGAGCGCCAGGGCGTGAGGCTGAGGAAGCTGCGCGCCGAACGTTCCGCGGAGGAAGTCGAGCGCCGGCTGTCCGCGCTGCGCAAAGCTGCCGTGGGCTCCGAGAACTTGATGCCCTACATTTACGAAGCGGTGAAAGCCTACGCCACGCTCGGCGAGATTTGTGACGCACTGCGGGAAGTCTTTGGCACGTACGAAGAGGTCGCCATCACATAGGCTTGTGCTACCCACACTTCAGGGATTCGAGTATTCTCCTATCGCATGGTTGAAAAGAAGATTCGCGTGCTGATTGCCAAGCCCGGCCTCGACGGACACGACCGTGGGGCTAAGATCATCGCGCGCGCCTTGCGGGACGCGGGCATGGAAGTGATCTACACGGGCCTCCGGCAAACGCCTGAGATGATCGCGTCAGCCGCCGTACAGGAAGACGTGGACGTCATCGGACTCTCGATCCTGAGCGGCGCGCACAATACCCTGTGCCCGCAATTGATGGACCTCCTTCACAAGAAGGGGATGGACGACGTTGTGGTGCTGGTCGGCGGCATCATCCCCGAAGCGGACATTCCCGGCCTGAAGAAAGCCGGAGTCGCTGAGATATTCCTCCCGGGAACCTCTACGCAGAATATCATTTCGTTTGTACGCGAGCACGCCGGGCACCGCGGCTGAAGCGGAGTGTGCTGCGTGCACTCCTCTTCTCTGCACGCCTCGGCCCGCGATTCTGTCTTGCGGATCGAGATGCGCGATCCTAGTGGCTTTCCCCGTCTGCATCGCGGTCTCGTGTTCGAACTCCTTCAGGCAATTCAGGCCTTCGAAACTGACCGCTTGCTGCGAGGGGCGATCATCAGCGGCGCGGACCAGTGCTTTGCCGCAGGCGCTGAGCTTGCGGAAGTTGCCGCGCTTGACGCCGCCGAGGCGGCGCGATTCTCCGCGCTGGGCCAAGCTGTGATGCGAGCGATTGAATCGAGCCGCAAGCCTCTGATTGCCGCAATCCGCGGCTACTGCATGGGCGGCGGGTTCGATCTGGCGCTAGCTTGCCATGCACGCATTGCGGCTGCCGACGCGGTTTTCGCCTACCGCGGCGCCGCGCTTGGCATCATTACCGGTTGGGGCGGCACGCACCGACTTCCCCGCACCGTGGGACCGCGCGGGCGTAGTTTGGCGCTCGATCTGATGGTGACGGGCCGCACGCTCACGGCCGAAGACGCTTATGCAGCGGGGCTGGTCTCACGCGTCGTTCCGGCAGAGCGTCTGGAAGAAGAAGCCCTTTTCTGGATCGCGCGGTACCGGCAAGACCAGCCCTGACCGGTCTCGCGCGTGCGCACTCGCGTCTGGGCGCGCCTCCGACGTATACTGCTTTGTCGCAAATCGGATCGAAGCAAAGCGAGGTTGTTGCGTTGTCGAGCCCTGCCCTGGAAAGCCGTCTAAACCGCGAATCCGCGGACTTCACCAAGAATATGCGTTCTATGGTGGACCTGCTTTCCGAATTCAAGAATCAAGAAGCGGTGATTCGCGAAGGCGGCGGAGCGAAGGCGATTGAGGCGCAACACAAGAAGGGCCGCCTGACGGCGCGCGAGCGCATCGCCAAGTTGATTGATCCGCGCAGCGCTTTCTTCGAACTAGGGATCTACGCCGCCCACGAAATGTACGAGGAGTGGGGCGGCGCGCCTGCTGCGGGCGTGATCACGGGACTCGCACGCGTCGCGGGCCGGCTCGTCATGATTATCGCCAATGACGCGACGGTGAAAGCGGGCGCGTTCTTTCCGATGACGGCGAAGAAAGTGATTCGCGCGCAGAACATCGCCATAGACAATCACATCCCAACGCTTTATCTCGTGGATTCGGCGGGCGTGTTCCTGCCGCTGCAGGAAGACGTCTTCCCAGACACCGATGATTTCGGCCGCGTGTTTCGCAACAACGCCGTGATGAGCGCGATGGGCATCGCGCAGATCACCGCGATCATGGGGATGTGCGTCGCGGGCGGCGCCTACTTGCCGGTGATGTGCGATCACGTGCTGATGACGGAGGGTTCGGGACTGTTTCTCGCCGGCCCCGCGCTGGTGCAGGCCGCCATCGGGCAAAAAGTCTCCGCAGAGGAGCTTGGCGGAGCGAAGATGCACGCGCAGATCAGCGGCACGGTGGATTTTCGCGAGCCGGACGAAGAGTCGTGCCTGGCCCGCATCCGCGGACTCGTGGACAAGATGGGACACAAACCGGGCGCGCCGTTTGACCAGAAGACGCCCGAGGCGCCGAGTTACCCCGCCGAAGATATCTACGGCGTGTTTTCCTCCGACCCTGGCAAGCAATATGACATGCGTGAGGTCATCTCGCGCATCGTGGATGCAAGCCGTTGGGATGAATATCGCGCCGAATATGGCCAGACCGTGCTCTGCGGATGTGCGCGCATCGGCGGCTGGGCCGTCGGCATTGTGGCCAATCAGAAAAAGCACGCGCGCATGACGTCGCCCCAGAGCGGCGAGGAGCGCATGGAATTTGGCGGCGTGATTTATGCGGAATCCGCCGAAAAAGCGGCGCGCTTCATCATGGACTGTAATCAGAATCTCGTGCCGCTCCTCTTTCTGCACGATGTGAACGGATTCATGGTTGGCAAGGAAGCCGAATGGGGCGGAATCATCCGCGCCGGCGCGAAGATGGTGAATGCGGTGGCGAATAGCGTCGTGCCGAAGATCACCGTGATTTGCGGCGGCAGCTTTGGCGCGGGCCACTACGCCATGTGCGGCAAGGCTTACGACCCTCGCTTCATCTTTGCATGGCCCACCGCCCGCTATGCGGTGATGAGCGGTGATTCGGCTGCCAGCACGCTGGTTGAAATCAAGATCAAGCAGCTCGAGCGCGAAGGCAAGAAGCTTTCGGCCGAGGATAAGAAAGAACTGCGCGAATCTATTCGAAAAACCTACGAGGATCAGACCGATCCACGGTACGCGGCCGCGCGCCTGTGGGTGGACGCGATCATTGATCCGGCGCAGACACGCGAAGCGATCATTTGGGCGCTCGAATCGGCTGCGCTCAATCCTGAGGTCCGCGAATTCAAGACCGGCGTGCTGCAAACATGATGTGCCCCATACACCCCAAGGCCAATCGGAATGAGTGAACCCGTAAAGATTATCGAGTGCCCGCGCGACGCCTGGCAGGGTCTGCCAAAGATCATCCCGGCGGATGAAAAGGCTGCCTATATCGCTGCGCTGATTCGCGCCGGCTTCCGCCACATTGACGCCGTGAGCTTCGTTTCGCCGAAGCATGTGAAGCAAATGGCGGACAGCGAAGAGGTGATGCGCGAACTCGGCGAGCGCGTTACGCGAGAAGGTGCGCCCGAAATCATCGGCATCGTCGTCAACGAGCAAGGCGTGGAACGAGCGCTGGCGACGCCCGGCGTTCAGACCCTCGGCTACCCGTACTCGATATCCGCCTATTTCCGCCGCACCAATGCAAACATGACGCGCGCTGAATCGCGTTCATTGGTCGAAACGCTCCGCAAACGGACGAAGGCTGAATCTCGCGGGCTCGTCGTCTACATTTCGATGGCTTTCGGGAATCCCTACGATGAGCCGTGGGGACCTGAAATTGTCGAAGACACGCTCATCTGGCTGAAGGACACCGGAGTGCGCAGCGTATCTCTTGCGGATACGGTGGGCACGGCGACGCCCGAGCAAGTGGGCTCGCTCTACCGGCTCGCTAAGGATTACGTCGCGGGAATTGAAATGGGCGTGCATCTGCACAGCCGCCGAGAGGGTGCGGCCGAGAAAGTGCTTGCGGCCTATGAGGCGGGCTGCCGCCGCTTTGATGGCGCGCTCACCGGCCTGGGCGGGTGTCCTTTTGCAGGCGATGATCTCGTCGGGAACATCCCTACTGAAATCGTTGTGGAAACGCTCGAGGCGCGCGGCATTCCCACGGGAATTCCCCTCGATGCGCTTGGTTCCTTGCTCGAAATGACCAACAAACTGCGCCGCGAATACGCGTACGCGGAAAATGCCGTTCAGTGAGTTCCAGCCTATGAGCTACCAAACCATGACGCTTGCGCAAGAAGGCGCGGTTGCAACCATTACGCTGAACCGCCCCGAAAAGCGCAACGCCATCTCAACCCAAATGATCGAGGATCTGCTCGCCGCGCTCGGCGAAATCGAATCGGGCTCCGCGCTCGTTGGCATCGTCACCGGTGCAGGCAAGGCATTCTGCTCGGGGATGGACCTTGAAGCTCTCCAAGCGCTGGCCGGCCAATCGCCAGCGCAGAATCTGGAAGATTCTCGCCGAATTGCGCGAATGTTCCGCACGATCTGGGCATTTCCTAAGCCGCTCATTGCGGCGATCAACGGCCCGGCAGTTGCCGGCGGCACCGGCATCGCCACGCTATGCGACTTCACGCTGGCCGTGCCGGAGGCGAAGTTCGGGTACACCGAGGTGCGCATCGGCTTCATTCCGGCGATCGTGTCGGTCTTCTTGATCCGGCAGATCGGCGAAAAACGGGCCCGCGATCTGCTGCTAAGCGGACGTATCATCGATGCTAAGGAAGCGCACCAATTAGGTCTGGTGAACGAAGTGGTGATGCCGGCGCAGCTGATGGCCCGTGCGCACGAGCTCGCCGCCACTCTCATTGAGCACAGCCCGACGGGCATCACGCGCACCAAGCAATTGCTGCGCGACTCCGCTGCCGAACAAGTAGATCGCGACCTCGAACGCGCCATCGCCGAAAACGTGAGGATCCGCGCGACCGCCGATTTTCGCGAAGGCCTTGCATCGTTTCTTGAGAAGCGCCGCCCCGTCTGGTCCGGCCGTTGATCCATCGCCACGGCAGCCCTTCGCAGCCGCGTGACGCGCGCGACACGCCTCTGCTAAACTCGCCACGCGCCGTGAGTCAATCTCAGGCGCGCTGACTCCGATGCCCGACTTCCACGAAACGACCGTGCGCGTCCGCTATGCGGAGACGGACCAGATGGGCGTCGTCTATCACGCCAACTATTACGTCTGGTTCGAACTGGGGCGCACCGAGATGCTGCGCGCGACGGGCATCAACTACAAGGAAATGGAATCGCGCGACGATTGCTATATCGTCGTGGCCGAATCGAGCTGCCGCTACCTGCGGCCGGCGCATTACGACGACGTGCTGCGCATCCGCACGCGCGTCACCGAGGCTAAGCCGCGCATCCTCCGCATCGCGTACGAGGTCGTGAACGAGGCAACCACCGAGCTTCTGGCCACCGGCCAAACTGTCCACGTCATCTGCGATAAACAGGGACGAACGAGGAGTCTGCCCGCGCGCTACCGCACGTTGTTTGGCATTCCCGAAGCCACCGTGACTCCTGCAGCGTCGTAAACCATGGCCAAAAGAGAAACCGTACTCCTGGACGGCAATCACCTGACATTTGAGCAGCTTTACGATGTCGCTCTCGGCGCTGCGAGCGTTGGTGTTGCGGATGGGGCGCGGACGCAGATGCAAGCCTCGCGTGCGGTCGTTGAGCGAATCGTCGCGGAAAACGTGACGGCCTATGGCGTGAACACCGGTTTTGGCGAGCTGGCGGAAGTGCGGATCTCCACCGACCAGATTCGCCAATTGCAATTGAACTTGGTGCGCAGCCATGCGTGTGGGGTGGGAGTTCCGCTCGACGACTCTGAGACACGCGCCGTGATGGTGCTGCGAGCGAATGCTCTGGCGAAGGGATTCTCTGGCGTGAGGCCCGTGATCATCGAGACGCTCTGCGAGATGCTGAATCGCCGCGTGCACCCCGTGATTCCCTGCCAGGGCTCCGTTGGCGCTTCAGGCGATCTGGCTCCTTTGGCGCATCTTGCGCTGGTAGTGATCGGCGAAGGCGAAGCCGTCTATGAAGGCGCTCTTCTAACAGGCGGCGAAGCGATGCGTCGCGCCGGAATTGCGCCGGTCACGCTCGAAGCGAAGGACGGCCTCTCGCTGCTCAATGGCACGCAGGGCATGCTGGCGCTGCTCTCGCTCGCGCGGCGCCAAGCGCAAATTCTCGCCGATACAGCCGATGTGGCCGCCGCGCTCTCCCTCGATGCGCTTCGCGGCAGCCCCGCGGCGTTCGATTCTCGCATTGCCTCGGTGCGCCCGCATCCGGGAGCCATCCGGGCGGCGCGAAATCTTGAGCGACTCAATCGCGGCAGCGAAATTCGCGAATCGCACCGCGCCGCCGAGCGCGACCCGCGCGTCCAAGACGCGTATAGCCTACGCTGCACACCGCAAGTCCACGGCGCCGTGCGCGACTCCCTCTCGCAAATTGCGGCGGTGCTCGCTATCGAGCTAAACAGTGCGACGGACAATCCTTTGGTGTTTACGAATGGTGGGCAAGGTGAAATCATCAGCGGCGGTAATTTCCACGGGCAGCCGCTGGCGATGGCCGCGGATCAAATGGCGGTCGCGTTGGCGACACTGGCGGGAATCTCCGAACGCCGCGTCGCCCAACTGACGAACCCGCACACCAGCCTGCTGCCGGCCTTCCTGACGCGCGAACCCGGCCTGAATTCCGGCTTCATGATTCTGCAGGTCGCGGCGGCGGCGCTGGCGAGCGAGCTGAAAGCGCAGTCGGCGCCCCATTCGGTGGATTCGATTCCCACTTCAGCCGATCAGGAAGACTATGTCTCGATGGGCATGGCCGCTGCTCGCCGTCTGCGGCCCATGCTGGATAACGCGCGCCGCACACTCGCCATCGAACTGCTTTCAGCCTGCCAGGGACTTGATCTGCTTGCGCCGTTGCGTACGGGCGCCGAAGCGCATCGCGCCTACGAATTGGTCAGGAGCGTGTCGCCTCGCGTGGACGCGGATCGTTCGCTCGCGCGCGATATCGAAGCCGTCGCAAACCTCATCGCCGAAGGCGCCTTCTCACGATTGATCGGGCCGCAGTAGCCCGATCCTGCTAGAACCGCCGCTGCGCCGATTTTCTCACGTCAGGTGCTGCCACAGATATGTTCCCAGCCGAAAGCCCGCGATGTAGCTGAATGGCGCTAACTCGAGCGAATAGTGCCCGCATGGCAGCACCAGCCTCTCGTGAGGCACCTTCAATTCGTCCAACATCGCGAACATTCGGTCGGTGTATTCCATCAGAAACGTTGGATCATAGCGCCCGCTGACCACGAAAAACGGCCGCCCGCTATTGCTCAGCTTATGCAGGTATGGCACCGGGCTGACCACTGACCAGTAGGTCCGCAGTTCGTCCGCCGAAACCCGGGCGCGCATTGCTTCCCACACATGCGCCGTCGTCATGCCCTCGCGCACGGCGTCGCCAAAATAGGTGGAGACATGCAGGAAGCCACCCGCCTTTGCCAGCGGCTCATGCGCCAGCGTAATGCTGCCCACCGCCGAGCCAATGCTCGTACCGACCAGGCCCAGTTTCGAATAGCCACGCTCGGCGAGCCAATAGAGACACCTTCTCGTGTCCGTCACGGCCTGCCGGTTCGCCTGCAACGTCAGGCCGATGTTCGATCCCACCAAATGATCGGCCCGCTCGTGGCCAGGAATCGAGCGGCGGTCATGATAGGGCAGGCTCATGCGCAGGACACTGATGCCAAGCTTGTTCAGCCACCGGCAGAGGCTCAGTTGGCCATCCCATTTCGCATTCCAGTTTGGCAGCAGCACCACGGCGGGGCCGTTCGTACTTGCAGGAAGGAATCGTGCGACCACGCGATTGTTCTCGGGCCAGGGCGAACGAATGCCGCTCGTGAAGGTTAAAACCCCTTCGCTCCGCGCGCCATTCCGGGTGCCGGCAGGGTCAAGCCGATAATCGGTCGCGGGGACTGTGGCGAACCAATCGTCGCTCGCTGCGATGGTTGCGGGCACCCACTCGGCCAGGAACCCTCGCGGGTCGGGCTCGCCCGCGCGGCCGCCGATATATTCCAAACCCCATTCGAAGGGATAGACGCGGCGGTTGTCGTCGGTGGTCCAGCGGGCGTGCTCGTAGCGGCGGATTCTCTGTTCGAGCCAGGCCATTTCGTCTCTGTTCGAATATAGGGACCGGCAGAAACGCTGTCAAACCGGACGCGGTTAGGTATCGGACACGACTGTACTTAGGGCACATTGAGCGCCGCGCTTCCTTGTGGCACATTGGCTTTGTGCCAGGCGTCGCTGCAATTCTGTTCGGATTGATCATAGGCAGTTTTTTGAACGTATGCATCTTGCGGATTCCGGCGGGCGAGTCCATCGTGCGCCCCGGGTCCCGATGCCCGCGCTGCCATAAGGCGATCGCCTTTTACGACAACATTCCGGTACTGAGCTGGCTGTTTCTCGGCGGCAAATGCCGTCACTGCAAGACGAAAATTTCCCCTCTGTATCCGGCAATAGAGCTTGTGACCGGGGCACTTTTTTTTCTTTGCTACCGCTTCTTCGGCGTGACTCTTATGGCGGCCAAATGGGCGATATTCTCGGCCTCGATTGTTGTCCTCACGGCCACGGATATCCGCGAGCGAATCTTGCCGGACGCGGTAAATCTCACCGGCGCGATTCTGGGGCTTCTGCTGAGCTTTTTCACGCGGCCGATCGATGGTTCCGCGCTTTGGCTCGCAAATCGAGTTTTCGAGTTCCCGCCGCCCGGCCCGGTGCTCTCTTTCGTGGATGCTATCCTTGGCGCAGTAGTGGGCGCGGGCCTGCTTTGGGTTGTTGGCGAAGGATACTTTCGTCTTCGCGGACGTGAAGGCATGGGCCTCGGCGACGTGAAAATGATGGGCATGGTCGGCGTTTTTCTTGGAGTGAAGCGCACTCTGCTCACCGTTCTCCTGGGATCTCTGCTCGGTAGCGTGATCGGAATCATTATCATCGCCGCCAGCCGCAAGGGACGCGACTACGAGCTCCCCTTCGGAGCCTTTCTTGGAGCAGGAGCGCTGATCGTCGTGTTCTTCGGCGCGCCGGTTTTGAATTGGTACCAGTCACTTTTCTCGATGCGGTAAAAAGCATTTCAAAATGCTCGGTTCAGCTAACAACCCGGTGTCGTGGAGCTTCTGGATCGCAAGTGGAGTCGGCTTTGCCGTCCTGCTCATCCTGGCTGCTTACGCGACCGCGGCCGTTCTGCGCCGCCGCTTGCATCGAGGCTCAGCGCCTGCCGCGAAAGCCCCCGGCCAATTCCGTCCCCGCGACGACAACCCCAATGAGTTCATGACGGCTTCCATGCAGGCCGTGATTCAAAAGCTCCGCGAGCAGGAAAAGGAACTTGCCCAGCTTCACCAGCTCGAAAAGGAGCGCGCGCAGCAGACCGAGCGCTTGAGCGAGGCCGTCACACGGAACATGCCGGCCGGCCTGCTGGTGGTGAACGCTGCCGGGCTTGTCGCCAGTTCGAACCCAGCCGCCGAGGCGGCGCTCGGCGCACGGTCGCTGGCCTTCCGGCGCTACACGGAAGTGCTGGGGCCGAGTTCCCCTCTTACCGAGATGATCGCGGAGTGCCTGGAGCGCGGAGCAACATTCCGCCGTGAAGAGATTGAGTACACGAACCCCGCAAGCGAACTGCGCCACTTAGGTGTGACCATCTCTCCCATCACCAACAAGCCGGGCGATATCTCCGGCGCGCTTTGCCTGCTCAGCGACCTGACAGAGCTCGCCGCGCTGCAAAAACAGATTCAGGTGAAAGAGAGCCTCGCCGCCCTCGGCGAGCTGTCGGCCGGTATCGCACACGAATTCAAGAATGCGCTGGCCACGATCTCCGGCTACGCCCAGATGATCCGCAGCGAAGCATCACCCTCGAGCGATGTCCGTGACAATGCCGAGCGCATCCTCGACCAGACCCGTGCGATCACCCACGTCGTCACGGAATTCTTGAAGTTTGCGCGGCCACTGGTCCTGGCAGACGAAGAAGTCTCCTTCGGATCGCTCGCCCCGCGTGTGATGGACGAGCTGCGCGAATCGCAGCCCAGCGTCGCCATCGCGCTGGAAGGCGAGTTCACGGAAATCTCCGGTGACGAAGGTCTGCTGCGGCAAGCGCTGCTCAATCTCGTTCGAAACGCCGCGGAAGCCGCCGCCGGCCAGCCCTTCGGCGGACGCGTTGCGATTCGCGGCAGCGTCGAACAGTCCGGCTCGGCCTTCGTTCAGCGCATTTCGATTTCCGATAACGGACCGGGAATTCCATCTGAGAACCTCTCGAAGATCTTCGTTCCCTTTTACACCACGAAAGCCCAGGGCACGGGACTCGGCCTGGCCATCGTGCAAAAAATTATCGTTCAGCATGGCGGTACCGTCGAAGCGCGTAATCTTTCCGAGGGCGGCGCGGAGTTTCTCGTCTGGCTGCCCGGACAACGGGCGGTCGCGCAGCGGGCTGTTTCCGCTTCGGCGCAAATTTGAAAAGGAGCGCATCAGCAGCTCCGGAAAGGTCCAGTTATGAAGCACCGTATCGCAGTCATTCTCGCGGCGAGCTTTTCGCTCGCATCGGGCTACTCGGTGGCCACTCGAGCCCAGCAGCCGCCGCAAACGCCACAGCAATCGGCGCAGCAGAATACGCAAGCCCAGACCTCGCAAACGCAGGGTCCGCAAAAGAACACCGACAATTCCGTCGCCGATGCCGCTCGCAAGGCGCGGGCGCAAAAGAAGAGCGAGCCCGCGGTAGCGAAGACGTATACGAACGACGACCTCCCTTCGATTGAAGGGGGTGTTTCCTCGGTCGGCGCAACTATGCCGGCGGTGGACTCAAAGGACGCGAAGAAAGCAGACGCCAGCGCTTCCACAAAAGCCGCGCCGGCCACGCAGCCCACGGACGTCAAAAGAGATGAAGCGTACTGGCGCAAACGTTTTAGCGGGTTGCACGAGAAGCTCGATCTGGCGGAAAAAGAGCTGGACGTAATGCAGCGCGAGCTGAATCTCGATCAGCGCCAATACTATGCCGATCCGAACCAGGCCCTGCAGCAGCAATACAGCCGCGACGACATCAACCAGAAAACCGACAAGATCACCAAGAAGCAGAAAGAAGTGGACGACTTGAAGCAGCAGGTTACGGATCTCGAGGACGAACTTCGCCGAGCCGGTGGTGACCCGGCTTGGGCCCGCTAAACGTTCAGCCGGCCGCCGAAGAGTCGAAATTCCTCGTTCCGGTGGGTCCGCCATGGCGCATGGCGAGAAAGCTGCGCTGTGCTTGGCGTTCGAGGAAAAGCGGATCGGTCACGTCGCTTCCGATCTCATACGTGCTTACCTACGCACACCACTACGACCCAGACGGCGGTGAACATCTGCCGGTATGTTAAAAAATGACGTAAGCCCAATGGAACCTATTCTCCTCGTCGAAGATAAAAACGAGCTGCGCGCGATGCTGCGCAAGGCGCTCGAGCGCTCTGGCTACACCGTAGAAGATGTCGCCGACGGCTCGACGGCCGTGAACCGCATTCGAGCGCGCCGCTACCTTCTCGTGCTTACCGATTTGAAGCTGCCAGGCCGCTCGGGCATCGAGATCCTTCGCGAAACGAAGCAGGCCGATCCTACGATCCCTGTCATTCTGATCACGGCTTACGGCTCCATCGAGGAAGCCGTGACCGCCATGAAGGAAGGCGCTTTCGATTTCATTCAGAAACCGGTGGACCTCGATCACCTGAACCTTCTCGTCGGCCGAGCCGCCGGACAGCAAGAGTTGCTGCGGGAAAACATTCTGCTGCGCGAAGAGTACGCCATCCGGTATGGATTCCCGCGCATCGTGGGCGAGCATCCCAGCATGCAGGAAGCCACGACGCAGGTGCAGCGTGTCGCCGCCACCGATTCCACCGTGCTTTTGCTGGGCCCGAGCGGCACCGGTAAAGAGCTCTTCGCGCGCGCCGTTCACCATCTTTCTCGGCGCCGCGACCATCCCTTCGTGGCCTTGAACTGCGCGGCGATTCCGGAGGGTCTTGTGGAAAATGAGCTTTTCGGCCACGAGCGCGGCGCTTACACCGGCGCGGGCTCGCGCAAGATCGGCAAGATGGAGCTGGCGCACCACGGCACGCTCTTTTTGGATGAGATCGGAGAGTTACCCTTGCCGATCCAGTCCAAGCTGTTGCGTGTGCTCGAAGAGAAATGCTTTGAGCGCGTGGGCGGCACGCAAGCCGTGGATGTGGACGTGCGCATCGTCGCGGCCACGAACCGTGATCTCCAGGCAGCCATTGAGGCCAAACTCTTCCGCGAAGATCTTTACTTCCGCATCTCCGCGGTGCCCATCAAGATTCCACCGCTTTCGCAACGCGGTGACGACGTGCTGCTCTTGGCCGATTACTTTCTTGAGCGCTTCCGCAAGGAATTCCGCAAGCCCGAGTTGCACTTCACACCGGAGGCGCGCGTTCGGCTAAAGGAATATGCGTGGCCCGGCAACGTCCGCGAGCTGCAAAACACCATCGAGCGCGCCTCGATCCTTGCTGATGACAACACGATAGACTCGTTAGCCCTGCAGTTGCCGGCGCCCCGTCCGAAGCCCGGCCAAATGCCTAACGGAATGATCGAGGAAAGCTTCACCTGGGAAGGATCGCTCGACGACGTAACCTCTCGCGCCACAGCCTATGTCGAGCGCTTCAAGATCACCGCCGCTCTGCGCGACTGCAAATGGAACAAGAGCCGCGCCGCTGAGCGCCTGGGAGTTTCCTACAAAACTCTGCTCAACAAGATTCGCTCCCTAGGCCTCGAACAATAGAACCGTCTGCGCTTCGGGAGGACTCAGCTCATAGGCCAAGAGCTATAGGGTGCGCCCGCTGCGTCTAACTTTTTGGGGATTGTAAGTAGCTAACCGGAGGTGCCGTTCCGCTTTGTCCCGCGGTGCAGCGCCACAATGCCACCGGTCCAAAGCTCGTAACGCGCATGGGCGAAACCTGCTGCGGCCATCCGCCTCGCTAGTTCCTCCGGTGAAGGAAACTTCAGCACGGAGTCCGGCAAATAGGAATATGCCGACGCATCACCCGAAATTATTCCGCCAATGCGCGGCAACATCTTCGTAAAATAGAAGCGGTACAGCGCGCCGAAGAAAGCGCCACGCGGTTCGGCGAATTCGAGGATGCCGATTTGTCCGCCGGGCCGCAGCACCCGGGCAATTTCGTGCAAGCCGCGGTCGTAGTTCGAGAGATTGCGGAAGCCAAAGGCAAGCGTAACCAGGTCAAAGCTCGCATCCGCGAACGGTAGCGTCAGCGCGTCCGCTTCGATGTAACCCGCCAGCCGCCCGCCGTGCTGCGAACGTGATCGTTCGGCATTCGATTTTTTCGCTGCCCGCACCAACATGGGATGCGCGAAGTCGCTGCCAAAAATTTCGCCGCGACTTCGGCGCAGAAGCGACAGCGTAAGATCACCCGTCCCACAGCACAAATCGAGCGACCGCGCATCCGGCCGCTCCAAAACGTCGCGAAAGCGCTCCGCCACCCGCCGCCGCCACACACGGTCCAGCGACATGGACAGCACGTGGTTTAGTAGGTCATAGCGTAGCGCGATCCCGCTGAACATCTCGCGCACATGCCGCGCAGCCTCGCGCTCGCTTTCCACGCCTTCCGGGCGCGCGCCCACGGTCGTGGAAGAAGCCGCCGCTTGTGCGGGCCTCACTGGAGTCATCTGCGCAAGCTCCGGGACACCCTCCGCGCGCCACTGATCTTAGTCGAGCTTTCCGCGCGCAATTCCTTCCAGGTGGCCTCCAGCAATTGCTCGGACAGTTCGACGCCCCACTCCACCCGGCCGATCCGGCGCGGCAAAACAAATCGCAGCCGCCCGCCGCGCGCTTTCTTATCCGATCGCATCGCGTCAATCACACGCGCAGCCGGAATACACGGCAAGCCTGGCAGCGGTCCCACGCGCCGCACCAGACGAATGATCCGCGCCGCTTGCTCCAAAGCCAAATGCTCCGTTGCAATGGCCACGAGGGACGCCGCAATCATTCCCCAGCCAACGGCTTCGCCATGCCGGTAAACGCGATAGCGAGTGACGGACTCGAGCGCGTGACCGAAAGTGTGGCCGAAGTTCAGGATTTCGCGTCGTCCGGCTTCGCGCTCGTCTGCCGCAGTCACTCGCGCCTTCTGCCGGATGCACCGGGGAATCACTTCGCTGAGGGCGCGGGAGTCCCGATCGAGCAGCCGGTCGAGATCGCGCTCCAAACTGCGGAACAACTCCGCGTCACCGATCACGCCGTACTTGATCACCTCGTAGAGCCCGGACCGGTACTCGCGATCCGGCAGCGTTCGCAGCATTTTCGGGTCGCACACGATGAGGTCCGGCTGATAAAACGCGCCAACAAGATTCTTCCCTTCCGGCAGGTTCACCCCGGTCTTGCCGCCGATGGCGCTGTCCACCTGCGCCACCAGCGTCGTCGGAATGTGTAGGAGCCGCACGCCGCGCAAATAGCTCGCCGCGGCAAATCCGGCCACATCGCCCACCACGCCTCCGCCCGCTGCCACGATTACCGCTCGCCGGTCTGCACCAGCGCGGACCAGCGACCGGCACAGCCTGTTAAACGTTTCTAAATTCTTGGCGGCTTCCCGGTCGTCAAACAAGATCACTTGCTCGCGGGCGGTTCGCGGCAAGACCCGTTGCAACGCGCCGCCACAATGCCGCCAAACGCGCGGTGAGGAGAGCACGTACACCCCCGTCGCCGGCTCAAGCTGTGCCAGCATGCGGGCCACCTGCCGGAGCGCGCCTTTGCCGCACACCACGGGATAGCGCTTTCCGAGCGCCTTCACGATGATCTGTTGTAATGGCATCATGAAGCGCGTGCTAGCGGATGTGCCGCGCGATTTCCGGCAGGCTCGTCAAAATCACATCACCGACGATTTGTAGACTCTGCGCGCTGATCTTGTCCATGGCGTCCTGCGGCGTGTGCCAGTACGGAATTTCATCGCTGCAGCAGCGGATGATGTCCGCCGAAGGCACCTTCCTGGCCACAAACGGCAGGTGATCGTCTTCAAACGCAGCGTGCGTCGAAAGAAAGACCCTTTGGTACCCCAACTTCGCGGCGGTGGCCCAGATGATGTCAGTCAACCACGCACCAGAAGCAACTGAGTTGTCTTCCCGTCTGAGCCGCAAGTCCTTGCTGCCGACGAGATCCGCAAGCACCAACGCCTTCACATGGGCGAGCTGACCCGAAAGAGCCAGCTTCGCCGCCATTTCACGACTGCCGTAGGTTCCGTCGGTGTCGCTCCAATGCTGGAGTGCCTCCTCGCCGTCGAGGAAGACAATCCAAATGGTCGCCGGTTGGGGCTTCCCGCAAAGCACCCGCGCCATCTCGAGCATCAAGCCGGTGGAAGATCCGCCATCGTCGGCGCCCACAAAGTTCGTCATTTTCCGGTCGTTCGGGTCTATGGTGTCCGTGTCGTAGTGCGTAGCCAGGAGAATAACGCCCGGGCTCGTGCCAGGAATTTTCGCCGTGATGTTTTTCATCGCTATGCTGCCCTCAGGCGTGTTCGCATGAAAATTATCCACATCCACGTTGCAGCCGAACCCATGCAACTGATCGAGCAGGTAGGCCTGCAACTGGTGGATGGCATCGCTTCCCGGCGGACGAGGTCCGAACGCCACCTGTTTGGCCACATAGTCGTAAGCGCGTTTTCCGCTGAAGCCATTCACGCCAGGATCGGCCGCCGGCGGCAAACTCGATGCTTGCGGCGACGCAGGGGGAAGAGCCGAACCCGTCGGCTCCGAACCGCTCGCGCGTGTCGAATTCCCTTGGCCGCAGGCCACCAGGGCGGCCGCTAAACTTGCCAGGGCCACCGTCCGCCACAGCGTACGAGTCCGTTTCATCTCAATGCGCCCCCTGGCGCGCTAATTCATTGCTGCGTTTTCGCCGCAGCACAGCCCACGAAACCGCGATCCCGATCAGGTACAGCAGGATCATCGGCGCCATGAACACTAGCATCGTTGTGGCGTCCGGCGTCGGTGTGATGATGGCCGCCACGATCGTGATGATCAGGATGGCATAGCGGAAGTTCTTCCACAAAAATGCGGGCGTCACAATCCCGAAAAGCGAAAGAATCAGGATCACCATGGGCAGCTCGAAAATCACGCCCACGCCGAGCAGCACAACCAGAACCAAATCGAAGTACTCGTTGATGCTGATCAAGGGCGTCAGGGGCAGGCCGCTTTGAAAGCTCACCAGGAAACGCAGAAGGTACGGCAGAATCACATAGTAAGAGAACGCAATTCCGCCCAGAAACAACAGCACGGAAGGCACGATGAACCCCGCCACCGCCTTCTGCTCGTGCTTATACAAACCCGGTGCAACAAAAAGCCACACTTGGTACAGGACATAGGGCGATGCGATCACAATACCGAGGTACAGCCCGAGATTGATCACCAGGCTGACCACTCCGGTCGGATTCGTGTTGATCAGATGGTCCTGCAAGTGCGCGGCTTGCAGGGCAGCCACCATCGGCCGCATCACGAAACCGATCACGTGCTTTGCGATCGAAACGCCAATAAACGCTCCAAGCGCTATCGCGGCGCAAGCATGAATCAGCCTGGTCCGCAGCTCAGACAGGTGTTCGAAAAACGACATCCGCCCGATCGGCTCTTCAGCCGCCGGCGAAGAGACGGAAGGCTCAGGAAGATTGGGAGTGGACATGGGTGGAAGGCTCGGGATCCGGCTGGCTGGCCGCAGTCGGAGTTACAACCACGGCTTCCCCCGCCGCGGCGTTCGGCCGCTCCCCCGGAACTGTCCCAGGGGGCGCCATGGAAGGAATGGCCTCATTTTCAGCAGGTTGCGTAAGGGGCGTGGATGCTTCACCGCCGCCCGCCGGTTCAACTGACTCCCCGGCTATGACGGCAGCATCCGGTAGGAGTGCCTGCGCGGGCCCAAGCCCTGATGTTGCCTGAGCCCCAGGCAAATTCTGCTGTGCGGCGGCATCTTTTTTTCGAATTTCACCCTCGCGCGTGGCGCGGTCCATCTCACGCATCTCATCTTCGACCACACGCCTCAGGTCAAAGGTCACCTTGCGAAATTCGGCCATTACTTTGCCCATCGTGCGCGCAAGGCCGGGCAACTTCTCGGGCCCGAAGACAATCAGAGCCACAATGAACAGCAACACAAGATGGGGTAGGCTCAGCATCGTAGCCGGTGTTAAGGGGGTGTGCCGTGTGCATCATAGAGGACGCCCCAGAGTGAGTCAATTGCGCCGCTGCCGTATGCTATACTGGATATCCACGAGTTGTGTGAGGTGATCATGCGTTCGGAAAAACGCGGCGCTCTGTTGGTAGCTATCGTCCTCGTTGCATCGGCAATTTTGGGTGGGATTTACGGGCCGTCGGTGCGCGCCACCGCCGCCGGGGCCAGCGACCTGCAGGATTCCGTCAAGAGCTTCACCCAGGTCCTTACCGTCGTCCAGCAGAATTACGCCATACCGGTGGATACTGACAAGGTTGTCTACGACGGCGCCATACCGGGCATGCTCCGGACCCTGGATCCACACTCGATCTTCTTTGATGCCAAGCAGTTTGCGCTGATGCGCGAGGAGCAAGAGGGCCGCTACTACGGCGTCGGGATGTACATCGTGCCGCGCCCGGATGGCCGCGTGCAAGTCGTCTCCGCTTTCGTGGGCTCCCCTGCTTACAAGGCTGGTCTTAAACCCGGCGACGTCCTGATTAAAATTGACGATAAATCTGTCGTCGGCAAACCCAGCGGCGATATTGCCGACATGCTGAAAGGCCCCGCCGGCACCGCCGTTCACATTACGGTTACGCGCGAAGGCACGCCGGACCCGATTGCGTTTTCGGTCACCCGCGCCGATATTCCCAAGCACGACGTTGATCCGCCGCTAATCATTCGCCCCGGCATCGGCTACATCTGGATTCGCAGCTTCCAGAGCGAAGACACCGCCGAGGATTTCGCCGACGATCTGCAGAAGCTTGCCGGCCAAAATCTCACCGGGCTGGTGATTGACCTCCGTGACAACGGGGGCGGTCTGCTCAATTCTGCCATTGGCATCTCCGACGACATTCTCGATAAGAACCAGCTTATCGTCTCGCAGCACGGCCGCGTTTCCCCGGAGCGCCGCTACTACGCAATTCATGGCAACCAGGGCGTGCGCGTGCCTATCGTTGTGCTGGTGAATGGGAACACTGCTTCCGCTTCGGAAATCGTCTCCGGCGCGATCCAGGACCACGACCGTGGCCTGATCGTCGGCGAGCGCACTTTCGGCAAGGGCTTGGTTCAGACGGTTACGCCGTTGAGCGAAGGCACGGGCCTGGCGCTGACCACGGCGCACTATTACACGCCGAGCGGCCGCTTGATTCAGCGTGATTACAAGACCGTTTCGCTGTTCGAATACCAGTTCAATCACAACACTTCCGTTCATCAGACGGAGGTGAAGCTCACCGATACCGGGCGCTCGGTGTATGGCGGCGGCGGTATTACTCCCGATGACGACTACACTCCGCCGAAAGCGAACGCCTTCCAGCAAATGCTGGAGTCGTATAATGCCAACATCCTTGTCTTTGCCGGCAACGCGCCCAATCAGGACAACGCCGTCGGCGATTTCACCACGTATTTTCTGGGCACGCATCCCACAATCACGAAGAGCTTCGTGGTGGACGATGGCGTGATCCACCAGTTCCGCGACTTCCTGACCAAGCACAACATCAAGTACACCGATCAGGACATCGCGGATAACCTTGATTGGATCAAGCTGCATATCAAACGCGAGGTTTTCACTTCCGTATTTGGCCAACTGGAAGGCTATCGCGTGGAAGCAGAGGGCGATCCGGAAATCCTGAAGGGTGCGGAGCTGATTCCCCAGGCCCGCGCCCTGTATGACAACGCGCGTCGCGTCGTCGCCGAGCGCACAGCGCAACCTTCGAATCACTAGCCTGTGACGCGGGGCCGTCGTGATGGCGGCCCTGTGGCTTTTCCGTCAACGCACGAACGCGTTCGGCCTCGGGAACCTCTGGGGCTAGATTCCCCGACCCCGCCTTTACAGCCACAAGTCTTTATGGAATCATTTCGATACCGTGGGCGTGTAGCTCAGTTGGGAGAGCGCGGCGTTCGCAACGCCGAGGTCAGGGGTTCGACCCCCCTCACGTCCACCACTTGTTCGGTTCCCTTTAGTTTTTTGGCGGGACCGCTATTCGCAGCGCAGCGTGACCGCCGGGTCTACTCGCATCGCACGGCGCGCCGGCAGGTAGCTAGCCACGCAAGCCACTACCGCCAATAGACCGATGCCGAGCGCGATCGTTTTCACATCGTGCGCTTGCAAGCCGAAGAGGAGGCTTTGGGCGAATCGCGTGGTCGCCCACGTGATTCCGACACCCACTGCGGCCCCAACCAGAAACAATCGTCCTACATCACCCATAATCATTCGGAGAATCGCGCTTCGCTGCGCACCCAGAGCGAGGCGGATGCCAATCTCTCTCTGCCGCCGCAGCACCAAGTATGCCAGCACTCCGTAGAGTCCGATCATCGCCAAAAGCAACGCAAGCGCGCCGAAGAATCCTGAAAGCGTTGCCAGGAGGCGCTCCGGTACGATCGAATCATTTACTTGCTCGGCGAGGGTACGGAATTGAAGAGCGATGGATTTGTTGACCTCAGAAATGGCCTGCTGCACGGCTGGCGCGAGCGCCGAGGGACGCACTCCTGTGCGGACCAACACGTAGGAGAGAACGGCTTCGCTAGGCATCTCCGCATAAGAAAAGTAAGCAATCGGCGGAAAATCCTCACGCAGCGACTCGTATTTCATATCGCGAACAACCCCTACAACCTCGATGGGCTCAGAGAGCGTGGTCTGCGTAGCAAATCTCCGGACAGTTTTGCCCAGCGCATCCGTGCCCGGGAAGAATTTCTTGGCAAATGCCTGATTGACGATGAGTACGCGGGGAATGGGCCCGGTGTCGCGCTCGTTGAAGTCGCGGCCTTCCAGCAAAGGCGCGCGCAGAGTGGCGAAGTAGCCGGGCGAAACGTAGTTAATGTCCGCTTCGGCGTCTTCCCCTGTCGGTGCGTTGCTGTCGTCCACTATGATTTGGTCGTCCTCAGTTCGCGATCCGATCGGTGCGACCACCGCTTGGCTTACGCTTATGACCCCGGGGACGGCGCGAACGCGGCGCAGCATCTCATCGCTCACCGTGTGGAGCGCTCCATCCGGAACATTGGAATTGTGGAGATCAATATCGACCACCAGTACATTGCTGCGGTCAAAGCCTGCGTCAAGCGTCACCAGATTCCTGAAACTCCGCACGAACAATCCCGCGGTGACCACCAACACGAGCGAAATTGCCACTTGCGCCGCCACGGTCCAGCGCCCGGAGCGAAACCGCGCGTCTCTCGCCCCATTTTCCGCCGCGCTTCCCTTCATCGAGCCGGAAAGTGAAACCCGCGTGGAGCGCAGCGCCGGAAGAATGCCGAAAAGCAGTCCTGTTAGCACCGCGATGCCGGCGGTGAACCAAAGCACGCGGCCGTCAAGTGCGAGATCGAGAAAAACATTTTCTTGGCCGGTCGAAATCTGACGGAGCAACAGGCGGCTTCCCCATCGCGCGAATAGAATTCCCAGCAAACCTCCCGAGACGGAAAGCAAAACGGATTCGGTGAGCAATTGGCGCACCAGCCGGAGCCGCGAAGCGCCCAGGGCCAAACGCACGGCGATTTCCTTGCCTCGGGACGATGCCCGTGCCAGCATCAAGCTCGCCACGTTCGCGCACGCGATCAGCAGCACCAGCCCTGCGATGGCCATAAGCATTTTTAATGGAAGGTCATACTGGCTACGCAAGGAAGAGATTCCCGTCGCGCCGGGTACCGTCAGAAATTTCCAAGTTTTATAACTCTGCTGCTGCGCGGGCTTCCAATTTGCCGGCACCGTCGCTGCAAAGGTCGGAGGCGAAAGCACTGCTAATCGTGCCGCCGCTTGCTCAGGGGAGATCCCCCGCTTTGGCCGTCCAATTACGCGCAGCCACCATCTCGCTCGATCAAGCGAGGAGTCTTTGCCGGCCAGAATTGCTTCCGCGCAGATCGGCACGGCGACATCGAAGCTGCTACCGACGTTCGTGCCGAAGAAGCCGGGGGCCGATACGCCAACGATCTCAAACGGGTGCCCGCTGATGGGTATCGTGCCGCCGACCGTCGTGGCGGCGCTCCCGAAGTGTTCTTGCCAGAAGCCATAACTGAGCACCGCGACGCCGGCGCATCCGCGTTTGTCGTCATTCACCGTAAACAAGCGCCCAGCGGCGGGGCGCACACCCAGAGTCGTGAAGTAGCCGCCGCTGATGTAGAGTCCGCGCACATTCTCGACGAGGCCGCTCTGTGCCAGATTAAAGTTGTCCGTGCCCCACGCAAACACGCCGGAGAAAATGTCTTGATGATCGCGCAGCTCTTCCCACAGAGGATTGGTAAACGAGGCTCGCGAGCCGTTCCCGAAATTAGGTGTGGACATCGTGACCTGAAGCAGTTCTTGCGGCCGCTGCACGGGCAGCATTCGTAGCATCACCGTGTCAATCAGGCTAAAAATAGCGGTGTTGGCGCCGATGCCGAGCGCAAGCGTCAACACCGCCACCACGGTGAATCCGGGCTGCTTTGCGAGTACGCGCACCGCGTAGCGGATGTCCTGCCAAACGCTCTCGATGCTCGGAAAACTCCACGCCGCGCGGGCATCTTCACGATGCAGCGCCACATTTCCAAACATGGCTCGGGCTGCCGGCCGTGCGTCTTCCGGACGTGCGCCTACTTCGCGCCGCTCCGCTTCTTCCATTTCGAGATGGGACCTGATTTCTTCGTCCAATTCGTGCGTAATCCGCTCGCGTCGGAAACTTCCTCGCAATCGGGTCACAAATCGCCGGAGTGACATTTTCTATTCTTCTTCCGGCGCAGGACGCGCCGCATGGAGAATCCCCGCGAACGCCGCGATGAAGCGTTCCCAGCGCGATTGCTCGGCCGCAAGCTGGCGCCTGCCCGATGCGGTCAGCCGGTAGAATTTCGCCCGGCGTTCTGTGCTTGACGTGCCCCACTCCGCCGCAATCCAAGCTTCCTGCTGCAGCCGTTGCAACGCGGGATAAAGCGAGCCGTGGTCAATTCGAAAAGTGTCATTGGAGGTCTGCTCGATGAACTTCGCAATGCCGTAGCCGTGCTTCGGACCCCACCGCAGCGTCCGAAGAATCAGCAGGTCCAGCGTCCCCTGAAAGAGCCCGATTCGGCCAGTAGCCTTATCTTGTGCCATGGGTAGGCATACTACCACAGCATGGGTTGAAGCTCCACATATAGGTTGTGGCCGAACTCAGCGGACGGAAGCATTTCTCTCTGCCCGATTGCTTCTCGTGGCCCTTTGCCTCTCGTCGCCGGAAGTTATACCTTACTGCCCTACTTCCGTTCGGAAAGGGCTCTTGTGAAAGGCAAGAAAGGGCCGGCAGAGAACGATCATTTCGGAGAACATATCACAAGGCGCGATTTTCTCAACACCACGCTTCTTGGAGCAGGAGCCGCGCTGCTCACCGCGAACGCTCCTTCGGCGCTATTGGGTGCATCGCAGAACCACAGCGGGACCCAATCCAAGTCGAGCGGCGACGCTTGGACAGGCTATGGCGGCGTCGGCGATTACTCCAACGCCAACGGCAACACCTGGCCCGTGATGAGCGCCGCACACAAGATTCGCGACGCCGGCTACAATACGCTGCCGCACGGCACCGATACGGGCGAAACCTACGACGTGATCGTCGTTGGTGGCGGCCTTACCGGCCTTGGCGCCGCCTACTTCATCGCGAAAGAAAGTGGCGGGGCGAAGAAGTGCCTGGTGCTTGAGAACCATCCTGTTTTCGGCGGCGAATGCCGCCAAAATGAGTTCATCGTCAACGGCCAGCGCCTGATCGGACCCCAAGGCTCGAACGATTTCGGTCTGCCGCGCGGAGGCTCTTCGGTGGGCGACCAGCTTTTTACCGAACTCAGGATTCCCCGCGAGTTTGGCTACCAGCCGTGGGATTCGCACCTGAAGACGCTGCGCATCCCGCGCGACAACTATGCCAACATGGACGGGATCAACGAAACCGCCGTAGACGTGGGCTACTTTTTCGATCGGCAAAGCGGCGCGCAAAAACCCGTCTGGCTTCGCAACATCTGGGACTCGAATTTCGAAGGCACTCCATTTTCCGACAAAACAAAGCGTGACCTGCAGAGATGGAGAACAGAGGCGGGAAAGACTCCCGAAAACAAGACCCAGGAGGAGTTTCGCCGGTATCTCGATGGCATCACCTACAAAGACTATCTCGAGCGTGATATGGGCCTCAGCCCCGAAGTGACCAAGTTTGTCGAGCCGGTCGTGGGGCTTCTCAATGGGTGCAGCGCCGACGCGCATTCAGCGCGCGCGGGCCTGATTGTTCCCGAGCGCCGGAATGATTCGCTGGGGTTGTCGTTCCCAGGGGGCAACACGACGTTCGCGCGCTATCTGGTCCGGGCGCTGATTCCCGATTCCCTGCCCGCCGGCGATAACTTCGACCAGATGCTCACCGGGACCATCAATTTCGCGGCGTTGGATAAGCCGAGCGCGGCAACGCGGATTCGCCTGAGCGCCACGGCGATTCGCGTAGAGCATGAGCACGCCGGCGCGGCAAATAGCCAAGTGATTGTCACTTACGAAAGGGGCGGGAAACTTTATCGCGCGAAGGCGCGGGCGGCCATCATGGCGTCAGGCGGATGGATCACGAAATACATTCTTCCCGAGATTCCCGACGACATCCGGAATGCCTACAACGGCTTTCTCTACGCGACAGGCCTTGTCGTGAACCTCGCGCTGACGAACTGGCGTTTTCTGTACAAGCTTGATGCGCCCGCATGCAGGTGGTTCGACGGCGATTTCGGTTTCTCCTGCAACATCCGCAACTCGATGGTCACCGACAGCTACAATCCTCCGCTTGATCCGGATAAGCCCACCGTGCTCACGTTTTACATGGGTCTTTATGTGCCCGGCCGCTCTGCCGCCGATCAAGGAACGCTGTCGCGTACAAAAATGCTGGCGACCTCCTACGCGGACTACGAGCACCAGATTCGCAATCACATGCTGCGGCTCTTTGGAGATGCCGGGTTCGTGCCGAGATCGGACGTTGCCGGTGTGATTCTCAATCGCTGGGGGCACGCGCGCATCATTCAAACGCCTGGTTTCTACTATGGAGTCAACGGCACTCCAGCGGGTCGCGAGATCGTGCAGAAGGGCTTCGGCCGCATCGCCATCGGCCACTCTGAGCTGAACGGCCACCAGAACTGGACCGGCGCCGTGGAGCACGGCAAGCGCACCGCCGAGCAAGTGCTTGCCTTCGGCTAGCGTTTACTTCTGAGGCTTCGCAAAGATCGCGTCGTCAATCGGCACGTTGTGGTGAACTTCGGTGAGACGGACGATGAGCGTGACGGTTTGCTTGGTCTGGCCATCGGTCGTCGTCGTCATTTCGCCAATCGTAAGAGGATATTTGATTCCGTCTTGTTGGCGATAATCTCCGATATTAATTTCGGTGTGCTGGCGCGTGTCCGCCGGGCCCTGCTCCTCGTCACTGCGCACCAGCAGGCCTGAAGCGGGATCGAAATACATCCGCCGCAGCGTACCGTCCCCCGGATCGGCTTCGATCAAGTACGCCAGATGGCCCGCGACATCCTGCGAATCCTTCAACGTGAGCCTTGGGTAGAGCTTCGCGAGGTCGAGCACCTGATAGAAATCGGAGGAGCGCTGCATACTGCTGAGATCCTGGCCGCTAAGATCCTGAAACCCGGTCTCCGGCCCATTGACCCAAGCGGCCGTGCCCGTGTAGCAGCGGCGGATCTCGCCATAGCCGGGGATCGTGATCACCGACATGTACTTGTTCGGGGCCTTCGCATACGACTCGACGGTGCCAGCCGACGGCGTTCCCACAACCTCGATCGTTCCCTTAGACACGCAGCTCGTGATTTTGGTGATCGCATCGCGCCCGCCAATCGCGGCTACATAGTTGGCGAGGATTTGGTTCACAGATGGGACAGCGGTTTCGGAGCTTTGTGCGAGCGCGAAGTGGATGCTTACCGTCCAGAGAACCACTAGGAAAAGCAGAGGAACGACACGCCCCTTCATCATGCACCTCATTGGGACTCTCGATTCACCGCGAGCCTGCGAGTTCTTCCGCAGGCCACTAGGCGCTCAGCCGCGCCATCGCTTGCTCGAGGATGCGGCCCACATCGGCCGATTGTCCAACGCTGCCTTGGGCGAAATCGTGTGTGCCGCCGCCCTTGCCTCCCACGGTCGTCAGGCATTCCCGGAGCAGCGCGTTCATGTCTGCATCAAGTCCGGTGCTCTGCGCGAAAATCACGTGGCCCTCGCGCGTGGCGAGCAGTACGCGCATCCCGGGCCCGCCAACAATTTTTGTGGCAATCATGCGCACGTAGGCCGCGTCCTGATTTTCCAGCACCTTGCAGACGATGCCGGGACCCCCGGCGCGGCCGGGCCGCCGGTCGGTTGCCAGCAACATCAGCGCTTGGAGTTCAGCGAGCTCTTCTGTAAGACGCTGGCGGGCGCGATGGGTTGCCTGGCGCTCATCGAGGGCGCGCTCGAGCATGCCGGGGACCTCCGCCGCCCCGCAACTCAGCAGGCGCGCGGACTCGCCAAGCAGCCCAGCGTCAAGACGAGCCGCGCGAAGGGCGCGGTAGCCGCAGACGAACTCGACGCGCCAATTGCCTTTCAGCCTTTCGGACTTGCGCAGCAGAAGAAGGCCGATCTGTCCGGTGCGCGAGGCGTGGGTGCCGCCGCATGGCTGGCGGTCGAAGCCTTCGACTTCGATGGCGCGGAGGGTCCCTTGGCGCTGTACCTGCTTGCGGATGCCCGCAGCGGCAAGTTCTTCGGCGGTGCCAAAAAGTATCCTGATCGGGCGGTCGTCAAAGATAATTTCATTGATGCGGCGTTCCGCGGCCTCGAGCTGCTGGGGTCCGAGCGATGCCGCAGCCAGGTCAATCGTCGAGACTTCTCGGCCGAGATGAAAAGAGACCGTCTGCATCTTGAACATCTCGATAAACGCCGCGGACAGCAGATGTTGCCCCGTGTGTTGTTGCAGGTGATCAAAGCGGCGGTTCCAATCAATCTGGCCGTGGACCGGGCCGGGGGGAATCGCCCGATCGGTGAAGTGCAGAACCGTATCATCGGATTCGCGGTCTGTGACTTCCACGACGCGCGCGTCGCCGAGCGTGCCCGTATCGTGCGGCTGGCCGCCGGACGTTGGGTAAAACGCGGTGCGGTCGAGGATTACCTGCCAGCGATCACCGGCAGGCTCGCATGCGAGTACTTGCGCATCAAATTCGCGCAGGAAAGAATCGTGGTAGAAGAGCCGTTCGGTCATTCAGCTCGCCCCGTGGTTCAATTGCAGCGCGGCGTCCCAGGCTTCGCTGTACTTGTATCCGGTGCCGGTATTAAAGAGCACGACGGTTTCAGCAGGCTTGATCCAGCCCTTCTGAGCGAGCTTTTGCGCGGCAACCACGGTGGCGGCGCCTTCGGGGGCCGCAAAAAGTCCTTCGTTCGAGGCCAGTTCCCTGCCGGCAGCGAACATCTCCTCATCGGTTGCCGTCAGCGCGGTGCCATGCGTGGTGCGAACGCCATTGAGAATGATGAAGTCGCCGAGAGCTTTAGGAACGCGCAGTCCCGAGGCAAGCGTGGCTGCGTTTTGCCAGAACTCCGAGTTTGGCGAGCCTTTTTCGTAAGCCGCGACCACAGGCGCGCAGCCGGCTGCCTGCACAACGACCATCCGCGGGCGTTCGTTACCGATCCAGCCCAGGGCCTCCATTTCGTCAAAGGCTTTGCACATGCCGATGAGGCCCACGCCGCCGCCCGTCGGATAGATCACCACATCGGGCAGCTTCCCGCTGAATTGCTCCCAGAGCTCATAGCCCATCGTTTTTTTTCCTTCGATGCGATAGGGCTCCTTGAGCGTGCTGACTTCGAACCAGTTTTCTTTTTCCTTGTGGTCGGCGACGTATTTGCCGCAGTCGGAGATCAGGCCGTCGAGCTTGCGAACGTCGGCGCCGAAGGCCAGGCATTCCTGCACGTTGGCATGTGGCGTGTCCCCGGGCATGACGATCACCGCCGGAATCCCGGCTTTGGCAGCGTAGGCTGCGAGGGCGCCACCGGCGTTGCCCGCCGTCGGCGTCGCCAGAGCCTTTGCGCCCAGCGCGCGAGCGCGTGAAACCGCCGCTGACATGCCGCGCGCCTTAAACGATCCAGTGGGATTCAGGCCTTCGTCTTTCACATAGAGGCGATCCAGCCCCATCTTTTTTCCCAGGCGTGAGGCAAGGATGACCGGCGTCATGCCTTCACCCAGCGTGACCGGCTCATCAGGAGGCATGACCTCGGCATATCGCCACATGCTGAGGGGACGATCCGCGAGCGCCTGCCGCGAAAAGGTGCGGGCCGCGGCCTTCAGGTCATACCGCGCCAGAAGAGGCTTGCCACAAAGTGGGCAGAGGTTCTGCAAGACATTGTGCGGCCAGATCTTGCGGCAACCTGAACATTCGAGATGCGTCAGAGTAGAGAGTTTATGCAACGACATGAAGTGGCAGTGTAGCACAAGAAAATATGCGCATTTGCGTTCGTCCGCGGTGTTTCGCGGCCGCCGAAGCCGCCACTGGTATCCTCTTGCCTCATTCCGGCGCGCAGCGTAGCTGGGGCAGCGGCCACCGGGCTACAATGGGGCGTGCCTATCCGGCTGATCGCCATAGACATTGACGGGACGCTGCTGGACAGCAAGTTCAAGGTCCCGGAAGCCAATCGCCGCGCCATATCGGAAGCCGTAGATCGCGGGATCGAAGTGGCGCTGGTGACGGGCCGGCGCTTCGATTTTGCCAAGCCGATCGCGGACGAAGTGGGCTCTCCCCTGACGATGATCGTGAATAACGGGGCGCTCGTGAAGTCGAGCGACGGCATCACGCGGCTGCGGCATTTGCTCCCAGCCGCCACGGCGCTAGACGTCTTGCAAGCGACGCCGCAATACCGCACGGGCACTGCCGTGGTTTTCGACCGGCCGCGGGCGGAGCAAGTGATCTACGAGCATGTAGACTGGAACGACCCCTTGCGGCGTGGTTACTACGAGCGGAACCGCGAATATATCGGCGAGGTGTCGCCGTTGGAAGCGTGTGTGACCGAAGATCCGATCGTGGTGATGTATCTCGGCTCCGTGAACGTGATGCGCGAGGCGGCAACGCTGCTGCGGTCGCTGTCTACAACGCTGCGAACACCGGGTGCAGAAAGCCCCGTCCTGGCGAAGGCATCAATCGCATGCCGTTTTTCGCTGGCGGTAACCGAATACCCGACACGAGATTTTGCCATGCTGGACGTCGCGCACCCCTCCGTGTCCAAAGGCGCGACCCTTGCCGAATGGGCCGCACTACGCGGATATCATCGTGACGAGACCATGGCAATCGGCGATAATCATAACGACCGAGAAATGCTGGAATTTGCCGGATTGCCTGTGATTATGGCGAACTCTGTGGACGAATTGAAAACTACCGGCTGGCGCGAAACGCTCAGCAATGACGAGGGCGGCGTAGCGGCAGCGATCGAAGCCTACGCGCTGGGAGGCGACCGATGAGCGGTCTCCGGCGAGTCTTCGCGAGCACGCGCAGCTTGGCCTGCGTGTTGGCCTTGGCGGTTGTGTGCATCGTTTCGCCCGCTGCGCGCGCGGATTATGCCGTGATGGCGAGTGGCGAGCGCATGCACATCACCGGTTACGAGAGACTCGGCGCCACGGTACGCCTGCACATCTCAGGCGGGACGGTGGACGTGCCTGTGGAACAAGTGGTGCGCTTCGAGCCGGAGGAAATTTTCACGCCCGTTTCCGGGGAAGCGAAGGCGGGGCCGCTCGCGGTTCCCTACTCCGATTTGATCCGGCAATTTGCGGGGAAATACGGACTGGAGCCGCAACTCCTGGCCGGAGTGGTGCGAGCCGAATCCAACTTCAATCCGCGCGCGGTGTCGGTAAGAAACGCGCAGGGATTGATGCAGCTTCTTCCGTCCACTGCGGATCATCTCGCCGTGCGCAATACATTTGACCCCGCGCAGAATATCGAGGCGGGCGCGCGCTACCTTAAGCAACTGATGGACCGCTTCGGTGGGGACGTTGCGCTAGCCCTAGCCGCATACAATGCCGGTCCCGAGCGGGTGAAGCAATATAACGGCGTGCCGCCCTACCGCGAAACGCAGAATTACGTGAAGCGAATCACGACTCACCTTGCCGCCAATACTTCCGTAGCGACGCCCGCGGAATTGCAGACGCTTTTCGCTTCGTTGAGCAAGCCGCACTAGATTTTCGGGCCCTCGCAGCGCAATCCAATCGCATTCTAATTTTGGCGTTTCCGTCCGATGATCTGACGGATGAAGGCGGCCTCTTCCTGGCTGTAGGGCTCGCCGTTTGTTCGGAAGACTTCGTGGAACCAGACCGCGGGCTGGCGATCGGTGTAGGGATGCTGCCAGGAATCCCAGGGTAGATAGGTTTGCGTTTTGCCGGCGACCAAGCCCCAGTTAATGGCTGCCACCTTGTACCGCTTCGCAATGGGCAGGATTCCCTGGAAGGTGCTGCCATTCGAACGCGCCATGTATTCGGTGCAGAGGATCGGACGGTGATACTGCTGAAGCGCAACCACGTGCTTTTCGAACGCTTCCGGCCGCTCGTAGCTGTGGAAGGAAATTACGTCCGATTCGGCGACCTGTATTTTTGACATAGCGTTCAGCGTTTCCGGCGAAGACCAGTCGCCGTCCCAGAGGCCGCTGGTCAACGGCTGAGTGGCGCCCGCATCGCGTGCCCATTCGAATGCCTTCGGCAGCAGCGCCAGCACGAGTGCGACCTTATCCGGCGGTTCGAATTGGCTGTAGCTGCCGGTATTGACGTTGTCGGGTTCGTTCCAAATGTCCCAGGCAAGAATGCGTTTGTCCTTCGCGAAGGCGCCCACTATCCCCTTCATGTAGGCCTCCAAGCGCGGATATTGCGAAGGATCGGCCAGAGCCTTTGCTCCGGGGCTCTGTACCCAGCCGGAATTGTGCACGCCCGGGACCGGGGCATGCTGCTTCCCGAGGTGCGGAAGCGGGTCCCAGACGGAATCGAAGAGGACGAAAATCGGCTCGATGTTGTGCTTCGCCGCAATCGTTAGGAACGTGTTGAGGCGCTTTTCGAAACCCGCGGAATCCTGCTGCCAGAGCAGATCCTGGAGAAAAACACGCATGGTGTTCATGCCCAGCGATTCAGCCCAGCCCAACTCCACGTCAATTCGTTGCGGATCGAACGTCTCCGCCTGCCACATCTCGAGTTCGTTGATTGCGTTTGAAGGGATGTAATTGCTGCCGACAAGCCAGGGCTGCTTGGCATACCAATCGTTTGCCGTGGGTTCCGGCCAGCGCTGCGCTTGGGCGCGCGCTCCTGCATTGGCAAGGACGCACAGACATACCAGCGCCACGATCCGCAGACATCTCATCGTTCACCCCACGCCCGGATGGGCGGCTACAGTATGAGGCCTATTGCTGGATTTGGGACTGCTGGCTCTGCTGGCCATTCGGATTCGGAGGGGCTGTGCCATTGGGAGGCGCCTGGCCGTTGGGCGTCTGCTGTCCGGGAGCGCCAGGGGCTTGTGGGCCTACAGGGGTGGTGCCGGGCGCCGCAGTCTTGGTGGGATCCCAGATGAATTCCCACTGGAAATAGGTAACGCCCTGCTCGTAAACGCGAAGCGAGGGCTTCTTGATCTTGCTGGCCACGCCGATCAAATTTCCGCCGAACACCGGGTCAGTGACGCCGTTTTGTTCTCCGGTGGTTGCGTTGGTGCTGCCAGGAGACGCGGGTGAGCCGGTGGCAGCCGGGGTTGCGCCGGGCGTGGACGATGGCACGCCCATCCCTGGGGTGCCGGGGGGTACGCTCTGTCCTTGAGGTGAAGCGCCCGCTATGCCGGGGGCCGTGCCTGCGGGTTGGCCGCCAAACAAGCTCGAGAGCGCGCCCGCAGCCCCGCCCTGTCCGAGCGCCTGGTGCATCACGCTGCCAATCAGTTGGCCGCTCGGCGTAACGTAGATCAGGCGCCAGCTCCCGTCTAGCTTGTTCATGGGGTCTTTGTATGCCTTACGAATAAAGCGGACCGTGCCGATGTCGTGTTTCGTGAGGTCCTCAATGGTCTGCGGAAAGCGGCCGTTCTTCCGGTAGTAGAGGCGAATCGCGCGGACGTACTGGTTGCCACGCCAGGCCAGTTCGTCCTCCTGCGCGCGGCGGCTTTGAGTGGCGACGTTCAAAGCGGCCGTCATCGTCAGCAGCACCATCGCCGCGGCAAGGAACATAACGGTCAGCAAAGCGTAGCCGCGTTCCGCGGTCGCGAGCTTACGCGTCATTTTTGGGCCCCCTGCGGGCCTTGTGGCTCAGGCGGCATCTGCGCTTGCTCCGGAGGCTGCTCCATCGCGAGAGTGGCGCGCCGCCCGGACGAAATTTCTTCCAGGTCGGCGGAGTCGTTTCCGATGCGAGCAACGCGATAGCGGCCCTCGAGCGTATCGCCTTGCGCAGCGATGAAGACGTCGTCGCCGTTGGTGAAGAAGGCCCGGCGCTTGCCCGAAGCGCGGTCATCCACGTAGCCATAAAACTTCACATCCACCACGAGCGGCGGTGGCGGAGGCGGAAGCTGGGGGCCAGTCGGACGCCTCTGAGCTTTGGCGAGTTCGCTAGCCGAAGGCGCGGGCGGTGGCGGCGGGGCCTCGCTGAAAATATTGCGATGGCGGCCGGTATATTCGGTCGTGTGCAACCGCGCCAGGAGGTCAAGCCGCAGCGACGGGTTCTCAAGCGAAATCGGCTGGTACTGAATGTCCGGTGAAGTATCGGCGGTTTGCTGCGGCGAGCCGCTGTTTTCGTATAGGAGAATGGCGGCGATGACGAGCACCAGAAGCGCGAGGAAAGCGGCCTCGTTGCGCTTTCTTGTGGTCATGACCGGAAGTACGTCCGCAATTCGAGAGTGAGCCGCAAGACGCCATTTGTGCTGGTATCGAGTCCCAGCGTGTCCAGCATGTAAAAATTGTCCGAGCGTTCCAGAGCGTTGATGAAGCTCACGAGGCTGGGGTAAGGCCCTTCCATGTTGAGCGAGATAGTGATCTCATTCACACCGTGCTTGGTGACTTCGTGCTGCTTGAAGCGGGTGGAATTGAGCTGGAGCCCCGACTCACGGGCCATGCCGCCCAGATCGGCCAGGATCGTCGAGTAGCCGCCATCGGAGGGACGCAGCTGTTTCTGAAAGAATTCATCGCACTGCCGCTGAACGGCCGGAAGGTCCCTGCGAATTGCCTCTGCGCGGCGCAGATCGAGCGTCATCAGCTCCTGCTGATGGCGCAGAACGCGCAATTGGTCACCGGCGGTCCGGGGAGCGAGACGCAGTTGCCAGTTCACGCCGACCAGGGCGAGGTCCGCCAACAAAACCAGAGCAATGGCGATCTGGATCGTCAATCGGCGGCGCTTGGGAGGTAGAAGCATCACTTAGCTTGCCTCGTACCAGGCGACCAACTCGAGGTACACCTGGTCTGGGTCACCCGCATGTTCAGGCCGCGTGCCGGACATGACCTGAATTCGCGAAAAGGAGCGTGAAGTCTCGAGCGTGCGCAGGAACTTCAGCTCTGCCTCTTCGCTGATCGCCCCGGTTACAAGGTGAAGCTCGATGTGATCACCGGCGAGCTTTGGCGAAATGGCGACGACACGCACGCCTTCGGGCAGAAGGTTTTCCAGGTCCATGAAAATGCGCGTCCAGGGAAAGCTGCGCTCTTCGATCAATCCGTTCAAAAAGGCTGCGCGGTCACGAACCTTCAGCACTGCCGGATCGTTGAAGTAAAGCTCAAACTCGGCGCGCTGGCGGTTCAGATTCGCGATCTGCGCCTGAATTTGTCCCAGGTCGGCTTTCTCCTGGCGTTCCTCGCGGCTGACGCTGTACACGTGCGTGGCCAGAAAGATGAACGCGATCAGGGCCACCGCGCCGGTGACGGCCGCTGCGAATGCGAAGCGGCGCCCGCCTTCGAGCGGTTCAGTTGCGAGATTGAGCCGTACTTTCATGTTTATCCAACCTGGCAGCGCATCAAGCGCCGCGGTTCAAGCTCCACCCAATCAGCGAATCCAATTCCTTTTCCGCCAGCGGGGTTGCGTCCGAAACAATTCGTCCGGCGCCGACCGCAGTTCGCACCAACCCGGCGACCGGGCACCGCAGCTCGGCCTGCATGGCTTGCTGAAACTCCGCAAGACGGTTTCCGAAGCCGGATAGCTGAACGGCGCGGAGCCCCTCGCTCCAGGCATCCTGATAATAGGCCGCCACGGGAAAGATTTCATCCAGCAGTGCGCGCGGGTTGAGCGAATCCAGCTCGCCGGGAAGCTCGGTGCAACGATAGCCGCAGAGAACGCCCTCGCGCGCGATAGCCGTGGTAAGCGAGGTGCCGCAAATACGGGCGAGCATCATCGGGCCGGAATCGTCGAGCAAAGGCAGCGTCGCGAGTGTTGAGCTCATGACCACGCCGGCGTGAAGCGGTTCGATGAGCGATTCGTATTCCTTGATGATCCGCAGGCGGCCCAGCCCGGTGACGATGTCCACGCCGTCCTCACGAGGCGCTTGGCGCATATAAGAGATCAGCGTTTCCTCGGCCTCGAAGGGGACGCTCTTCTTCAGGCGCCAGCGCAGCATGGGAATGGCTTCCGCCGAGGTGCGCGGGAACACATCAAAGTGCAGGACGAACACACGAATCACGGCGTCAGGAACCAGCAGCGCGACGGTTTGGCCGTGGCCACCGACAACCGAGAGGGTTTCTTGCACGGCCTTGCGGATGGCCGCCGCGTCGATCAGATTTGTCTCCACGGCGGAGGGCCGCAGGGCGCCCGCATCGAGCGGCACGACGGCGTGCGCATCCAGGCTGAATGTGCCGCGCTTCCAGCGGGCGGCTGCGATGTAATTGGGAGCAATTTCGCACGCCAGCAGCGGATGCGGCAGGGCGTCCAGGACGCGCGCCACGCGGCGCACGAGGGAGCTGCGATAGATTCCCTGGCGGATTCCGTCGGCGTTACTCAATAAAAGTCACCTTATTGATTTCGCGCAATGTGGTAACGCCCTCGCGAACCTTGGCGAGACCCGCGTCCCGCAGGAAAGTCATGCCGCCGGCGCGGGCCACGCGCTTGATTTCCGAGGTCGGCCGGCGATTGATGATCATTTCGCGAATCTCGTCCGAAAGGTCGAGCAATTCCGCGATGGCCGCGCGGCCGTGATATCCAGTTCCCGAGCATTCCAGGCAACCCGTTCCCTGCGCGAGGGGAATGTTCGCCCATTCGGCAGGATCGAGCGCCGAAGCCTTGAGCTCCTCTGGCGTAGGCTTGACCATCTTCTTGCAATGTTCGCAGACAACGCGGAGCAGGCGCTGCGCCAGGATACAATTGAGCGCGGAAACGAAATTGTATGGTTCAACGCCCATGTTGATAAACCGGCCAATTACGTCGGTGACGTTGTTTGCGTGAACGGTCGTGAAGACCAGATGGCCGGTGAGGGCGGACTGGATGGCGATCTGGGCCGTTTCCTCGTCGCGGATTTCGCCGACCATGATCTTGTCCGGGTCGTGGCGGAGGATGGAGCGAAGGCCGCGAGCGAAAGTCAGGCCTTTCTTTTCGTTCACAGGAATCTGCGTGATGCCGCGGACTTGATACTCGACCGGGTCTTCGATGGTGATGATCTTGTCTTCGTCGGTCTTGATTTCGTTGATGGCGGCATACAGCGTGGTGGTCTTGCCTGACCCCGTGGGCCCGGTAACGAGAACCATGCCGTATGGTTCGCGGATGTACCGCCGGAACTTGCGGATATCTTCCGAGCCGAAACCGATAACGTCGAGACTCAGGTTCTGAAACTTTTCCGAGAGCGTCTCTTTGTCCAGGACGCGAAGTACGGCGTCTTCGCCGTGTATGCTGGGCATGATCGAGACACGAAAGTCAATGTAGCGGCCCTTGTAGCGGACGCGAAAGCGGCCGTCTTGGGGGACGCGCCGCTCGGCGATATCCAGATCGCTCATTACCTTGATGCGTGAAAGAATCGTGGAGTGCCAGTCCTTGGCAATTGGCGGCATGGCGTACTGCAGCACGCCGTCTATCCGATATTTGACGACTACTTCGAGGTCGCGCGCTTCGATGTGAATATCACTGGCGCGCCGCTCGAGCGCGGTGAAGATGACGGTATCCACGAGACGCACGACCGGATTGACGGTTGTGTCGCGCGTCATACTGTCCGCGGAGATGGTGTCTTGGGTTTCCTCTTCGTCCTGGACGACCTGCAATGTGAAGGCTTCGGTGGCCTGCTCGAGTACGCGCTGCGATTGTTCGGTGCGCTTGAGCAGATCGCTGATCTGCGAGGGGGTGGCGACTTTGAGGAGGAGCTTCTTGCCGAGCAGTAGCGTCAATTCGTCGCTGAGCAGCACCTGGGCCGGGTCGGCGACAGCCACCAGAAGCGCGTTCTCGCGCGATTCGAGCGGCACAAAATTGAAGCGGAACATCAAATCGGCCGGAATGCTACGGAACAGCTCCGGGTCAATGCGCTGCTCGCGCAAGTCAACGAAGCCGCAACGATAGCGCTCGGCCAGGCGTTGCGAATGCTCGCGTTCGGCCTGCAAGTCTGCGGCGAGGGGAAGCCCGACATTGTGTTCGGTCACGCTCATCGGTCAGCCTCCCGGAGTGGAGCCGATACCAAAACTGAAAATCGGAAGATAGAGTGAGATCAAAATAAAGGCCACCACGCCGCCCATGACCACCAGAATAGCGGGCTCGATGAACGCCACCAGGACAGCCAGACGGCTGTTGACCTCGTCTTCATAAAAGTCAGCGACGCTATTCAACATCGCGGGCAGCGAGCCACTGGCTTCGCCCACTTCAACCATCTCGAGTGCCAACTCCGGCATGATGCCGGTGGAGGCGAGCGCGGCGTGGAAGGATTGACCCTCGCGGACCTGCCGGCTCGAAGTACGGATCGCTTCGGCGGTCAGTCGGCTGGGGGCGGCTTGGGCCGCTGTGGCCAGCGCCTGCATCAAGGGAGTGCCGCCCACGAGCAGTGTCGAGAGAGTGCGCATGATCTGCGCGACTTGAAACTTGATCCAGGTTTCGCCGACGAAAGGCAGCCGGAGCTTCACTTTATCCAATGCCAAGCCGCCTCTTTCTGAGCGTGACCATAAATAGATGGCCGCGGCGGCAAGAAGGATGGCCAAAAAACCCGCGATCACATAGGGCCGGTAGTCCACGGCCAGCGTGATCAGAACCCGCGTCGTCAGCGGTAAAGAAATATGCATATCCGAGTAGAGCTTGGCGAACTGCGGCAAAACGTACGTGACAATGTAAGTGACGATGCAGATCGCGGCGATCACCAGGATCGTCGGGTAGATCAGCGTGCTGATCAGTTTTTTCTTCAGCCCGGCGCTCACGCGCTGGTAGGCGATATATTGATCGAGCACACCGGGCAGGTCGCCGCTGCGCTCACCCGCCAAGATGGACGTGGTATATATCTTGGGAAAATTGCCTTGCTGATCGAGCGCTTCTGACAGCAGGGCTCCCTCTCGCACGCGCCGGCGAACTTCGGCAAGCAACGGTCGGAGCTTTGGCGAAGCGGCGCGCTCGGAAAGGAGATCGAGGGCCTTCATAATTGGCAGGCCTGCCTTGATCAGGGTGTTGAACTGCTGATTGAACACCAGGAAGTCCTCGCCGCGCACAGCGCGCGTGCGTTTGCGGCTGAGAAACGAGGAGAGTAGGCCCTCCTGGGCCTTGACGGAGTAGACGTACAGACCCCTATCCGCCAGCTTCTGTTTGGCTTCCTCGATAGATTGAGCGGCCTCAATCTGCGAGGAAACGTGTCCTGATGCGTCCGCAACCTTACATAGAAAATCAGCCACGTTTGAAGTCTACCTCATTCAATATAAGCTCCCAAGACAAGCCCGGCGCCTGATGCTATAGATGCAAACCTGCCCGGAAGACGTAGCGTGGCCCCTAAGACAGCGCCGATTTCGGGCCCGGCGAACATGAGAATTTCAGCGGCGAGGGTTGGAATCCGCGGCTCCATCCACGATGGCAACTCCCTGCGGGGTTGAGAAATGAAACATCACTTCCTGGATCGGAATGTTTTCTTCCCAGCGCCCGAAGCGATATTCGATTTCCACGCCGCCGGCCTGACGAATAATTACACTCGATAGCCAACCCGTGTTGGGTTCTACCTCCATTAAAATCTCGCGAATTTGTGCGGCGTCGCCAGGCGTTAGCGGCGCGCTGTTTTCCTGGGATGCGCCGGGCGATGAGCTTGGTTTGGCAACCCCGGCCCTTGTATCATCCCCTCCGCGAGGCATGCAGCGTAAGACTACATCCCCTGGGTTGGCGCCATTTTCACCCTTGGCTAGATCAACCTGGCTGCACAGACGCCCGATATCGGCCTTCCCTGTCAATAGCGCTAGCGGCGTCCGCCAATCGCTGCTTTCCTTCATCGGGGCGCGGGTCACCGTGTGGTCCGAGGGGACGTAGAACCAGGCTGTCTTGCCGTCGGTGAGGAAGAGCTTGTTTTCAGGCTCCTCATATTCCCAACGCATCCGGCCCGGCCGCGAAAAGTAAACAGTGCCAGACTCAACGCGGACTTGCTGGCGTCCCTCGGAATATCGCTCAAGAAAGATTGCCTTCAGCGTCTTGGCCGTGTGATAGCGGGTCTCGACCGCCTGCACAACCGCCCTCGTGGCGTCACTGGTACCGCCGGCAATGGCAGGCAGGCAGGAGAGGAATGCGAAGGCCGCGACAAGGGTCAGTACGCGAAAAGCTAGAATTTCAGCCAGGCGGGCATGCCCTGGCTGCCGAAGCAGATTTGCCATGTCTTGCTCGTTGCGAGCGAGGAGGAGGGGGCCTCACCCGGATTTCGTTCCCTTACTACTGCAATGTCGGGCTCAAGGCGGTGGCTGCAGACCCGTCCAGCGTATAGCGCACCGTACCACTCTGGTCGGTGTAGAAGCGGCGCACGCCCGTTTGGTTCTGCGAAGCCGGATCGGCCGTGATCGAATACGTCGAGATATTGCCGCTTTCATCCGCCGGACCTGGGGTGTAGCGAACAACGTAGCCGGCCTTGCTGGCCGCGCCGCCGCCCGCAGGCGCCATGACGACATCCACCAGATCGGCAGCAGTCTTCGATGGAGCGGCTCCATTGGCCGGACCGAGATCGGACTGATGATGCGGGAAGCTACCGTACTGCGAATAATAGGCGGTGCAGGCCGTGTTCAATGTGCTGATAGACTTCAGCGCAGAGGCTTCCTGCGCCTGCATACGGGAAGTGCGAATATTGGGAATGGCGACCGCCGTGATGATCACGATGATCGCGACCACGATCAACAACTCGATTAAAGAAAAGCCCCGCTCGCGTTGCCTCACAAAAGCCCCCCGGAGCGATACGCCCCCAAAAATGAGTCCAGGGTGAGCCCTCAGTCTCGCGCCCCGCTCAATCCCCAAGATTAGAGATTGCAGTTGTTAAGGATAACAGGAGTCAGCGGCCCGCGCCAGAGGGTGCGGCTGCACCGAGGCCCGGCCCTAAGGCTCGGAGCTTTGCTTGTGCGGCGCGTTGCTATTTTGCGCATAGCACTCGCCGACGAACCCCGGGCTAAGCGTAGGCGCCTGTAGAATATAGAAGGCCTTCGCTCCACCGAAATCGAGCGCAATGCCCCCTCACATTCATGGCTACCGAAGCAATACGTTTGCAAGTTATGTCGTCGCCCGCCGCGCGGACAACCGACGCGAAGTGGTATGCCGCGCTCGGCTTGCTGGCGATTATCCCTTACTTCAATACGCTGTGGAACGGTTTCGTATACGACGATATCTACCAGGTACTCGATAATCCCTATATAAGAAGCTTTCGATACATCAAGCAGATTCTGACGACGTCGGTTTGGTCATTCAGATACTCCTTGCAAGGGACAACGAACTACTATCGCCCTTTGCTGTCGCTCGACTACCTGGTGCTCTATCAGACCTATGGTCCGCTGGCCTACGGTTTCCATCTGGCAAACGTGCTGACCCACGCAGCCGTCGTGATCATGCTATTCGCGGTTACGAAGAGATTGTTTCAGTCGAGGGCCGTTGCCGCTGTGACGGCCCTGGTCTTCGCGCTCCACCCAGTACACGTGGAGGCAGTCGCTTGGGTGGCTGCAATTCCGGACTTGCAGCTTGCTCTCTTTCTATTGATCGCGTTTTGGCTCTACCTTGACGTGGGAGATGCTCGCCGGAAACGGTGGTGGACTTGGCCTGCGCTGTGCGCCATGTTTTCGCTGGCGTTGATCTGCAAGGAGCCGGCGATCGCGTTTCCCGGCATTGCGCTTGGCTACGAACACCTGAACCGCAGCGATATCCTCCAGACGAACTGGAAGCAAAAGGCGGGACGTTACGCGCCGATCTTTCTTATAGCGGCGGTCTATCTGGGCTTTCGGGTGTGGTTCATGGGCGGACTGGTGCCCCGCCTGCAAAAACCCGAAGTGAGCTGGCCGGCTGCGTGTCTATCGAGCTTGAGTTTGTTTAATGCGTATATGAACAACCTGGTCTGGCCGGTGCGGCTGACGATTTCCTACCCTTTCAGCCCCAGTTCGAGCCCGCTCGATCCACGTGTGCTTGCTGGCGTCGCCTGGGCCGCCGGTCTTTGCTTCCTGTGCTTTCTGTCGTGGAAACGCGAGCGGCGGCTGGTGACGCTCGGTGTAATTTGGATGGTGGCTACACTGGCTCCGGCACTGAACGCGCGCTGGCTCCCTACAGGAGTATTTGCCGAGCGTTATCTGTACGTCCCATCCATCGGTTTTAGCTGGCTCGTCGCGCTTGGCCTCGTGAAGCTATGGGAGAAGGCGGCACTACGCAAGGTAACGGCACTGAAGATTGCATTCGCCTGCTCCGCTGTGCTTCTGGGCGTCCTGGCGGCAGCCCGCATCATTAGCCGCGATCGTGATTGGCATGACGACACAACGTTCTATCGTGTCGCCGTGGAGCAAGATCCGAATAACGCAACTCTCCGAGCGGACCTAGGCGCAGCATATTGGAGCGACCATCGTGAAGCGGCCGCCGAACAGGAATGGAATGCTGCTCTCGCCGCCGATCCGAACAATACTTGGGCTCTTTGCAATCTGGGAATCGCGCGAATGAGTCACAAGCAATATCCCGAGGCGGCAGACTTTCTGAGGCGCGCGATTGCTACGCGCCGCTATTACACAGATGCCCATTTGAATTTGGCGACCGTGCTCCAGGGGATGGGCCGCGCTGATGAGGCAGAGTCCGAATATCAGAGGGCCTTGCAGCTCTCGCCGTTGAACACAGACGCGCACAACCGCTACGCATCTTTCCTGCTGGCGTCAGGCCGCGCAGGCGCCGCGCAAGCGCAGTATGAACAATCGCTGGCAGTACTGCCAACCGAAGACGCATTGGACAGCCTGGGCGACTTTGCGTTTCAGCGAAGCCACTTCGATCTGGCAGAGCGATATTTCCGGCAAGCAGCCGAGCTCAATCCCTTCGATTCTCACGCTCACCTCAAGCTCGTTTGCATCTACGCGGCAAATGGACGAGCTGCGGAGGCGTCTCGCGAGTTCCAGTTGGGAGAAAAGACCGATTCAACCGCCGATCCTCTCAACCAAGAAGCGCGGGCCGCTTTGGACGCTTTAGACAAGGTCCAGAGGCGGCCCCACAAATAGTTCATTCCCCCTTGGGAGATTCCTAATCGCAACCTGCGGCAATTCCGACTTCTCGCCGGCGGAGGTCTCCGGGCCGATTCTTACTTTGTGCCTAGAAGCTGTTGCACAACCTAGTACAGGATAGTGAAAAGAAGGTAGTTGAGTTTTCTGGGATGAGAGATAAGGAGAATCAGCAGCGCCGAAGGAGGGCCGATGGCCCGATCGGGTGCGTTG